>OFMI01000363.1_pt1 | contig 40816 bp, 58 predicted proteins | sample 1541741 | NCBI WGS metagenome assembly OFMI01 (sample SAMN04209219, study PRJEB22552) | human gut metagenome | biome: gut; material: feces | host: Homo sapiens | place: USA: Oklahoma | reverse complement strand
GATTTTAAACACTTCAAACAATGACTATAAAAATTACACATAAAACAGGAGCAGTGAAAACTGCTCCTGTTCCCTTTTCCTCTAAAAAAATTAAAAAAATTTCAAAAAAAGTCTTGACATACTAATATTAGTATGATATAATTATAAATGTTGAGAGAGGAAATCACTCAACAATAATTACAGGAGGTACCTGCTATGAAGGACAAAAAAATAGTCCTTGAAATAGTGAATACGGTTACGCAAGTGATTTTAGCAGTCGTTGCAATAATCGCACTATTCAAGAACTAATCGTCGGCGAGGGGAAGACGAAAAACTCCCCTCATTTAAGACAGTTACATTATAGCATATGAAAGGATGATTTTCAAGTGATTAAAATATTTTTACCTACAATTTTATCATTTTTCATAATTTTAGGTTTTATTATAGGTTTCTCTCCTATTTTAAAAATATTAACACTTATAACAGCGATTGCCGTTTTAATAGTTTCAATCTTTGATATAAAGGAGTTAATAAGTTATGCAAGAAAAAAGAAAAACAACGACAAGCAGTGAAGTTAAACGCAGATATAATAAAAAAGTTTATACTTGTATCAGTGCTCAGTTACCTAAAGAGTTGGTATCAGAATTCAAAGAAATTTGTAAAGAAAAAAACATTTCTCAAGCAAGCGTTTTTAAATCAGCCATTGAAAAATTTATTGAAGAAAACAAAGAAAATCAGGGGTGCAGTTGACTGCACCCCGTTCTTTTTTAATCTACTTTACCATTGTATTTTACAAATCCTGTTTTAAATGTGTTCGTGCCGTTTACTTTGTAGCAGACTAAATATTTTCCTTTGTATTTCGCTAAACATTTACATTTTTCGTATGGGTCTAAAGAGCCGATTTTGTCGCTTAAATCCGTTGCAGAGTAAACATTCTCGGGTGTGCTGCCGTTCTGATAGTCTGCACCCCATTCTCCGACTTTTTTCGGATTTTTACCCTCGTATTTTACAAAACCCGCTTTCTTATGACCACCCGAAATATCGTACACAACAAGCGTTTTACCGTTGTATTTACCGAACGAGTCGGCTTTTTCTTTTCGACTTAAAGAACCTATTCTGTTTTTTAAAGCATTGTCTGAATAGGCGTTTTCTTTTGTACTGCCGTTCTGCCATACAACAGGGTCAATGAAATTCGGCTTTGGTTTTGACTGCTCGGGTTTAGGTGTCGGCTTTGGTGTGGGTTTAGGCTCTGACGGTTTTTCCGTTGCCGTCAAACCTCTTACCTTCGCTACTGCTCTTGCTATTGCTTCACCGCATTTCCTTTGACCGTCAGCCGTCTTGACAGTATCAAGGTCTGAACTGTCGATAAACACCGTTTCAATTAAGATTGCGCAAGGTTTGGTTTGTCTGATGATGCCGAAATAATCTTTGCGAAATGCGTTGAGTTTGATTTTTGCACCTCTGTTTTTAACTCCTAAAGTACTTGAAATCTCGTCAGTGATAGCCTCTGCGACTTTTTTTCCACGCTCTGACTTGTGGTGGTAGTAACATTCTGTACCTTGACCCCCTGCTGCGTTCAAGTGGAACTCTGCTACAAGGTCGTATGTATTGTCTTGTAATTTTGCAATTCTCTGCTTGAGTGATAAATCGCCGTTGTAATTCATCAAATCGCAATGCTCAGAATAATGTGAATTGTAATACTCTTGAGCATACTTTCCGATTTCTTTAGCAATTTTAAACTCGTGATAACCTTTATGGGTTGCACCGCTGTCGTATCCGCCTTTTTCAGACTTTCCGTGTCCGATTGCAAAACATATTTTACTCATATTGTTCAACTCCTTATTTATCAAGTTTTTTAGGTTCTCTATATTCAAGAGCCTGTTCGCTGTCGCCGATGCCGTCTGTTGTCGGGTCAACTACTACGCCGAGAACTACAAGAATATTAATCAATATCAACATTGTATTCGTAATTTCTTCTTGTGATACTTTCGGAACTACATCGCAAAAAGACAAAATCTGATAAATAAATGTGATTATCAAAGTGATTAAAGTTACAAGTGTAGTTTTGTTTTGAAGTCTTAATTTCCAATTAATTTTCATTTTGTTTTCTCCTTTTCAAGATTTGTTAATCTGTATTCGTGATTTATCAGTTCATTTTCCTGTTTTTCGTTTTGTTCAAACAATTTCTCAAAATTCCGATGCGCCGAAACTCTGTGTTTGTCAAGCCGTTCGTTTGTGTTTTCAAGTTTGATTTCAAGCGTTGTAATATCTGTATTAAAGCGGCTGATTGTAGATGTATTTTTTTCAATTTCCTGTTTGGCGTCCTCAATGTTTTTTAAAAGCGGTTTTGACACCTTTTCGGTAATTCCTATCAATGCACCTATCAAACTCACCAATGCCACAAACACTGCCACTGCCGTCCACTCCATTTCTCCACCCCCTTTATTTAACACGCTTCCAAAACGCTACAACTTCTGACGGTTGGATGTTATTATGTGGCTCGCCGAGACCGTTATATGACGGTCCCGCAAAGTCATTGTCATTGTCGGAAACTATCGAAGTGCTTCCTCTTGGTTTTAGTTTCGGTGCTTCCGTATCGGTCAGCAGATGAGTTTTTTCGCCGAGTTGTTTTCCGACTTCATTGAAATCCGAGTCTTCTGCATCAATGCCGACAGGTGTTCTGCCGACGAGACAACGCTCCCAAGTGAAACCAAGAAAACTGCTGTGGTCGAGATTGTCTGCGAACGGTACTATTATTCCGACGGGGTAAATATCTGTTGCGTCAGGTTTCTCATTTACAAGTCTTAGAGTTTCATTCCAAATTATCGAAATCCACTCTTTAAATTTCTCATAATCAGCCGAAAACTTGTCAAATTCACTTTTGTCAACTTTTTCAGCTAATTGTTGTTCTAAATAAAGTAATTCCTGAATGTGCCCTACATCAACAGTGTCTTGTTTTGTAACAATGTAAATTCCCCAGTAATACACTGGGACATCAAACGCATCAATCTTCCCGGTGTCAATAGGTTGGTCTGTTGCAACAATCACAATATAAAATTCCTTGTCAAGAAGTCCTTGTTTAAACTTTCCGTCTTCGTCTAAATATTCGAGATACTGACCGTCTGTCGCTTCTTGTTCTGATGTAAAACAGATAATGTCTTTGAGTTTTCCGTCTGCAAGAATGTCCTGAACCTTATCGAAGTGCTTTTTGACAACCTTGTTTTGCAAAGGTTTTGTTGATGTTGCAGAAAGTGTGTCATCGACAGGTATGGCCTCTGCTATTTCTGCTTTATCGGTTTCAGTTAATATGTAGTCTGCTCCGTCAAACTCTCCGTTTTCTGCCCTCTGTAATAAGTCCTGTCCGACCTTTTCAGCCGTTGCTACCTTGTCAGCGTTTTCTTTGACATATTCGGAAAGGGTTTTGACCTTTTCGACTTCTTCAGGGTCAGACGGTTGGTCGGACGGTGCTTGACGGTCGTTCAAATAGAATGTAATCGTCTTAACTGTGTTACCAGAGCCGTTTTCTTCAACGAAAATCCACGCTGAAAAGTTTAACTTCGAGTCCATTAAGCACAAATCGGGAATTTTAACTTTTCCGACACCGTCCGAAAATGTACCGTTAACTACAATCGCAGTTTCCCTGTCAGTTTCAAAATGAACTTCAAAGTTTTCAGGAAGGTCAATTCCCGAAATTTCAAGAATTTGTCCGTAATCGTACTTAAATAAATTTTCTACTTTTACATTGTTGTAATTCGTGAAATTAATTTTTATCATAGTTGCTCCTTTATCGTTTAAGTCATCCTATACAAAAACTCGGTCTTATACCGTAGGAATTACCTGCACGGCTTGCACCTACCGTACCTCTGTTCGTTACATAACAAAACTGCTCAATCAACGCAACATCTCGCAACCAATAAGAATTGTCTGCAACTGTCAATGTTGGGTTGAATAAAAACAACGGAAAAATTAAATAATCAAGTCGTGAATTATCCATTATGGTTTGACCGCCGCTGACAGGCGTGAAAAGCGATGAACCATACACATTGTTCGGTGTCATCAGTTCAATTTGACTGTCGTACCAAGCCGAAGCAGAGGAGTGTCCGTTTTCAACTGCGTTATTGAAAATATTTCTATGAGTTAGAATGTGCGAACTGCCGAAATCTGCTTTGATTTTGTTTTTTGCACTTGTCAGTCCTGTTTTATACATTTGAGAGCCGATATAAGCACCTTCGGTAGTATGAGTGCTGTTCATAGCACCTGTACCGAAAATCGTATCGGGAACTATCACAGCGTGATGTTCTGTCATAGGCGTGTCGCCTTTGTTCAAATAATAGTCAAATGCTGCTATTCTGTAATTTGTACCGTTAATTTCCCAATAATCGCCGATATAAAGGTCTTTAAAAGAACCATCGGCAATATATCCGTATTCTGCGGAAGAAACGCTTGTGCCGAGTTTTTTCCCTCTGTATATGGAATTATGAGCACCTGCACCGTCGATATACAGAGGAACTTCCATAATATCATTTATTGCAGTGTTCATTTTGTTTGCGTCTGTTGCTCCGAAAAATGAATTTTCTTTATTGGTATAATCTGTTACATCTTCAAAAGAAACAGTACCGTCAGAATTATTAATCTGTCTGAACTTCTTTTCACCGTTCCAACGAGCGTTCGTGTAGTTTGTTTTTAAAGGTGTCCAAGCCATTTTTAAAACTCTCCTTTTTCTTCAAAATTCCAAGTGAATTTTCTTGCATATTCAAAATAATTGTTAAATGTTTCGTATGCTTGAAGAATACAGTTCTCTATATCGTTTAATGCTTGATAATTCATAGTTGCGTGATTTGGATGAACTTGATATTTTAAATACAATCGTTCTAAATAATCTAAATTTGCAACTTCTCCTACTGATTTTAATTGTTTTAAAATCATATTAAATTCATCTGCATAAAAATTTTCCCCGCTTTGCTTATCAAGTCCTGTGTCAATATATTCATACTGACCGTATATTTGATAAGCCATAGAGCGTATCTTCTCGCTGTTGTTTTTTATCCTGTTATAATCTTCGGCATTGAAATAATCACCTTGATATTCTCCGTTTACTGTTTCACAGTGCCAATTAGTTTTCGGTTCTGTCCACATTTTGTCCTCCTATTCTTCTTGCTGTAACTTTACCTGAAAAAGCCTGATTGAAATTAAGAGTATAATCATAAATTTGGACTTGCATATCTTTTATAAAATCATTTTCCTGATAAACAATATCAAGTGCGTCCAATTCGGGATTTCCTCTTGTATCATACTCATACTCAATGTTGTTTTTATAATAGTCAGCAAGCCAATCTGCAACCTTTTGAGCATATAATTCAGCACTTAACAGTGGGTTATTCCATTCAACAATAATTCCTCGTTCATTGAGAGATTTAACAACTTTTTTGTCTGTTACATAAATCACTTTTCCCAAAATTTTTAAATCAAATGTTTTTGTTGCAAGGTACTTTACGGTTACCGAATATTCATCCGAACTGACAATTTCGGCATTAACTTTTGATGTTAAACTTAACATATAAAACCTGACAGGTTTTTCAAACTCAAATGTTTCTGTCTGACCTTCTTTTGCTTCGACTTCCGTTTCCAATATAGTTTCATATCTGCCTGTTATTGCTTCGTGATATATTACGACAACATCTTTTACCAATTCTTGCTTTATTGCCAAAGGTACGGAAACCATATCGCTTTTTTCTACTGTAAAATCGGTTGAGCCGTTGAAACCTATACTGTTAATTACCGCTCTGCTGTAAGGCTTTTTTGTGCTTCTGATTTCTATCACTATTTGGTCAAATTCTTTAGTGCCGAAATTTATTGTTGTTTTGCTTTTATCTATGTTAAAGTTTTCAGACTTTGTTTCTCCGCCGAGCGAAAATGTAACTGTTATTGATTTGGGACAAGCGTCTCCGAAGATGAAATCCATACTGCTTGCCGTTGTAACCGTTTTCATTGTTAAAGTAATCTTCGGTCTGCTTAAAAGAGAAAAATTACCTTTGTTGTCAGATACAACAGATGAAACATACCCTGTATTTAACAGTTTTTCTGCACCTGATATTACATCTTTTCGATACGGCGGAAAAAACATTTTTCCGTCAACTCTTATGTAATCGGTTGAAAAGTTTGCATATTCGTCTTTTGCAATATTGCTTGCCGTATTTTCAACTTTTGAATAATATTCCTGTTTTGTACCGTCTGCGCTGAATTCTGGTCTTATGTTCGATATTATTGTTATTTTTCCGTCTCTTGATTGCGAAAGTGTACATCTGCAAGCATTTGCTATTACCTGTAACATTTCTTTGTTGCTCATTTCGGGAAGAATACCCGAAAATCTTACATCATCTAAAACAGGGTCTAAATAATAATTTTTGATTTTTAAATCTTCAAAAACTTCTCTTGCCAAATTTGATAACTTTAAACTTGATACATATTTTTTTGCATTTTTATATTCACCGTTTAAATTTCTCAAAGCGTCCTGACAACGAATTGTAGCAGCAGTGTCATCACTGTCCCACTCTGAACACAAGAGTTTATGCCCTTTTACCCATTCTATTTCATCAGAATTCGGTAACTGATAGCCGTAACTGATTTCCATTTCCTGTCCTGTTTCGATGAAATGTATAGCAGATTTGGGGTTATCCACATTAAAATATCTGTCATAATTTTTTAATTTAACTTCAAAATCAATTTGAGGTAAATCCTCACATATAGGCGAAACATAAGTATTCATAGACGAGTCAATAACATCATCGTTTGTAAATACAAGACCGTAACCCATAAGCATTGAATATATACGCAGCCTTTGGTTTGGTTTTCGCATAGTTTTAACAAGTAATTTAATTTGTGTTATGCCGTTAAAAACCTCTTCGGTTTTAAATTCAGATTGTGTATTTCCTCGAACTTCCAAAACTTGTTCTGCATCTGTCAAAATATCAAAATCTACAGGATAATTTGCCCCGAAATCTATTGTAAGACCTTTTATATCAACCGCTGATACATTGAGGTTTACGGTCAATTCTACGCCGTTTTCATCAACTGTATTTTCGCTTACCGCCCCTGTTTTCAGGTCGTTGTATGTATCATTGGGCGGAAAATACATTGAGCCGTCAACCTTTAACCAGTCTTGTTCAAGCGTTGCGAAATCTACAAGATTTGTCGATTTCTTAAATATCAAATTGGGACTTGAATACGATGCTAAACCTTTTTTTAATACAGTTGCATTATTTTGTGCTTCTTGATTGACTATACCGAAAGAGAGCATAATATATGCCCTCTCTCGTAAAGGGGATTTCATACTTTCTCTGTATTCTTTTGAAACATTTTGCATTGAAAATCACTCCCCTGTATCAATTAAATTGACCTTACAATTCGTGTAGTGTGTGGGTTTTCCGCTGTCGTCAACAAAATACGGTTCTGCCGTACGGTCTCCGCAATACATTCTTATTGTCTTTCGCTTATTTGAAACAGGGTCTGTAAATGTTACCCTGACAAAAAAATCTTTTAAAAGAGTTAAAATATACTCCCATTCGTCAGCAGAGAGCCACGCCCATTCAAGACCGTCTATTTTGTATTGGTCTCTGCCTATTTTCTGTGCCACAACTGCACCGTTCGCGTTTCTGCCCGAATTAACAACAGTTGTTACCACAATCGACACCCCTCGCTTGCAAGGCGGCAGTTTATAGCCGTTTATTTCTATAAATGCCATTAGTTACCGCCTCCCGAGAAATTATATCCGTTTGCTTTGCGTTGTTTCTCAACTGCCTGTGTGATACTTCTTGCTCCTACTGTTACAACTGTTTTTTCTTCTTTGTCGGCTTGTCGCTTTATGTCTTCTGCCATTTCAGACAAATGCTTTTCAAAGAATTTTTCCAAAACTGTTTCAAAATCAGTTTCATTTCTTCCATATGCCGAACCGTTAGGAATAGCAATCGCAACTGTATATTTAGGAGTCGAAACTTGTTTTGCAAGTTGCATAGCTTTTATCATAGCATTAAACACACCTAAAGAAATGGCACTTACAATTTGAGTATTATTTGCTACGGTTGTTTTATGCCCGATTGTACCGACCATTTCGGGCCCCGCTTCTCTCGCTATAAATAACTGTCCTACATCAACCATACCACCGTTTGCCAACATAGGTATAACAGGAACACTTATCTCTCGCAGATTTTTAAATGGTTTCATATCGAAAATCTCAATTTCTTTTATTTTCATCAAAGCGTCGTTTATGGCATTAAACGGCTTTGCTATTGCTTTATTTAGACCTTCGATTAATTTATTTACAATATACTTAAATGCAGATACTACTGCGTCTTTTATATCTGTAAATATATCTCCTGCAACAGAAAACACATCAACTACTTTTTGCCAAGCGTCCTCAAATATATCCTTAAAAAATGTCGATACCGTATTAAACACATCTTTAATTCCTTGCCAAGCATTTGAGGCTTTTTCTACAACATCCTCCCACAAATCACTAAAGAAATCGGAAATTGGTGTAATTATATTTTCATCTACCCAAGTAACAAATTCATCCCAAGCAACTTCTACAACATCCCATACGCCTGTTGCCAAGACTTGAACATCATAAAAAATATCAGACACGGTCTGTGATACGCTGTCCCACAGTTCTGTAAACCAATTTATAACAGGTGCAAAAAATTCTTCAACTTTCGTCCATGCGTTTGTGAAACCTTGAACAATATTATCCCATAAGTTTGTAAAGAAATTGGAAATAGGTGTGATTATATTATCATTAAACCAAGTTGTCAGTTCATTCCATTTTTCTTTTATCCATTCCGCTGCGATTGTAAGTCCTTTTGAAATTTGCGGCCAAAATTTAATAATGACCATTTCAATTGCACCACCGACAGCCCCTACTACTGCACCTATCAATGCACCTTTCGGTCCGAAGAACGAACCTATCGAAGCGCCGAGAGCGGTAGCACCTGTTCCTATTTCAATGCCATTTATTTCATTTAAACCATTTTTGCAAGCATCAACCGAACCTGTAACCAACATCCCGAGACCTGTTACTATACCGCCTATTTGTGCACCTTTTGTACCAAATGTCATAGCAAGTCCCGATACCAAACCTATTCCACTTCCGAGTTGTCCCAAGAAATTGCCCCAATCAACACCGTTAGCCAATGCATCTGCAGTTTCATAAGCAAATATAAACCCGCTTCCTATTGAAACCGCCATACCTGCAACTTGTTTTGTTGACCCTTTTACTAAGCCTAAATCTTTTAAAACTTTTCCGAACTTCCAAGCGGCTATTCCGAGACCTATACCACCGATTGCAACGGCTATATTATCTAACTTTGTTTTAAACAAGTCTCCCCAATCGTTTATTTCTCCTGTAATTCCCAGAAGTTCTTTGAGTTTTTCAACTATATCGTTTACTTTTTTGTTTACGGCATTTTCCAAAAATTCATATTCGGGTAAAGGAACATTAATATCTCCGCCTGCTCCCGAATTGCCCGAACCGCTTGCACTGTCTGCTTCGGGTGGAGATATAACATTAAGTTCATCTATGCCGAGTAAAGCATTTTTGGTCTTCTTTAATTTTTTGTTGAGTTCGGCTAATTCTTTGTTTTCGTCAACTGTGCTGTCAGTCAGGTCTCCCATTGCGTTTGAGCCTTCCTGCATATCGGGGAATACTTCTTTCATTTCCAAACCGAAAAGATTTGCAAACGCTTTTGTCAGCATAGTTATTACTTTCGTTACCGCTATACAAACGGGTAAAATTTCATTCAGCAAAGGAATAAACAAATTACCGAGTGCTCTGCCTGCCTGAATGAGTTGCGCTTTGAATACTCTTAATTGGTTTGCAGGCGATTCTAATGTGCGAGCCATATCGCCCTGTGCTTTGGTTACCTGCGTCATAATAGTGTAATATCTTAACTGCGATTTTTCAGCCTGCGTCATAGCACTTACACTCTTTGTAATGCCCAGGTTGTATGCCTCCTGTTGCAAACGAGCAACAGACAAGTCATAGCCTAACTGTCGCAACGGCTCAAGTTCGCCCGAAATACCCGACCTGAGTTTTGTCATTGCTTCGGCAGCGTCAATGTTAAAGAATGATGAAAGGTCATAGCCTAATTGAGTTAAGTTTTTTGACATTAAATATGCTTTATCGCTTGCAACTCCAAAGCCTGTAATAATGGTATTGAATACACCCTGACTTCTCATCCATTCGCCCGGGTCAATACCCATTACTTCTGCTACTTGCTCTGCATAAACTCTTGCTTCCTTTGCATATTCGCCCATAGAAACATTGAAAAGGTTCATATTTTCTATGTAATCATTTGATAAATTCACAAATTTTCTTAACACTCTGCCTGTAACAGCAAGTGATGTGCCAACTTTACCTAAATACAATCCGAACTTTTTAAAACCGTTAGAAGAACTTGCTACTTTCTGCATATTTGCAGGCAGTTTTGAAAGCGCTTTCGATATTTCACTGATTTTTGCAGCGTTTTCCGTGCCTAAAGTGTCAAGGGCATTTCCCAAAGACTTAACTTGATTTGTAACCTCTTTAAGTCCCGAAATGCCCTTTGTTGCGTTTTCTAATTTTGATAACGAAGCGGAAAGGGCGTTGATACCTTTAACGGCACTGTTTGCATTGGTTTTAATCTGTATCGACAGTGAGTCAATATTGGTATCCATACGCTCACTCCTTTCCTTTAAATCTCTTATTATTTTGCAACATAAGTTGTTGCATAAAAGCAATTCCTTTTTGTTGCGCTGACTTTTGTTTTTCTTTTTCTTTGACTTTTTTAGCCCTATCGGTTAAAGGTATAGGCTCTTCCATATATGGTTTAACCTTTGTACCTTTTTTGACGGCGGGGTTAAGTATCGGTGCAAGACTGCCTATTGCGTTATATATATACATACCCTGAAGCCACAACTTAGTGTTTTCTTTTTCAAGTCTCAACTGCTCTGCTTCACGATAGTATTTAACCAATTCGCAGTCTTGCTCCCAATACTGTTCAGCCGTCATACCGACAGACAGGTAAAAAGGAAATTGTTCATTAAATATTTTTGTATAGTTTACGGACGACGGACTTACCAGGTCGCCGTCCACTCGATGTTTCCCTTGTCTTCCTCAGGCTCTTCAATAAGTGTCATAATCGGCTCGTTGTACATTTCTGCAAGTTTGCCTATCAGTTCGTCTTTGTTTTTCATTTTTGAAAAGATTTCGTCGATTACTTCGCTTTTTACATATCTGTGGTTTGCAAGAAAAGCACCCGCAAAAAGTGTAGGAAGTGTTGACATCGGTTTTGTTGCAACATCCGAAGCAATAAAACCTTTGCGTTCAAGTTCCGATACTGTTTTTCTTGTAAATTCAAGTGTGTATTGCTTGCCGTCATAGACGAATTCCATTTTTTTAGACATATTATTTCTCCTTATGCTTCATCAAGTGTGATAGGTGTTGACGGTGCTATGGTGATTGTCATTCCGACTACTTCATTTACACCGCCGCCGACAGGGAATACAGACAACTGACCGCTGAATTTAAATTTACCGTTTGCGCCTGAAGGTGTTACGGTATCGCCTGCTTCGTCTCCTCCGAACCACACGGCATATTCTTCCGTCTTACCCTCCAACTTTTGCAATGTTTTAAAATCTTCAAGCGTGTAGTTAGCGGAAAATTCAAGTGCGTCAAGGCTTTGAATACCTGCTATATATGTTTGCATTCTGTCGGAAAGAGTGGTTGTTTCCAAATTTTCGGGAGCACCGCCCAAATCGGGAAACTCTTTAATATCAATTACCTTTTTCCAGGTTTCTGTTTCTTTTTTCATTAAAAAAGTTTTATATGTACTGATTGCCATTTACATTTACCTCCTGTAAAGTACTTTATCTTTTGATACATAAACTCTGTATCTCGCAACCATTCTGTAAATCGTTGCGTCTGTTTCGTTAGGTATGGGATTTAACATTGTTCTTGTAAAACCGAGTTTTAAAAATTCATCGTCAATTATTGAAACGACAGCCTTGCATTCAGCCTTTTTGCCTTTAACTTTATTGGAATATACATTAACTTCATAAATCAGCATAGCGTGATTTTCAGCATTTTGAGAGGTCTGTGTTTTCTCATAAACACTGTTTTCAATCTCTGCAAGCGAGATACAGGGAAATGATGACGGCGACTTGACATATTCCCCTGTAATAAATGCTTTCGGATATTTTTTCTTTACGGATTTTGAAACGACATTGAATATTTCATTTTCTATATCAATCACACAAACACCTCTCTTGCAATTTGATATATTTTAGGACAAACCTCATTTAACGCTTTTTGCATAGGCATTGTCGCTTTTGTGCCGTGTGTAAATTTAACTTCTCCGTCTTGAAGAAATCCCCACACTTCTTTTGCACCGTTGCCTTTGCCATAACCGCCGATTGTAAATCCTAATTGCTGACCTTTCGGGTGCGGAGAACTTCCGACCGAACCGTTGTTATATACACCTGCGCCGAATTCAACAAAAACAGCGTCTGCGCCGTTTGCAATTACGAGGGTTATATTTCCCTGCTGACTGACAGAAACACTCACATTCGGCGTTCTGCCTTCCCCTGTAATCAAATCGTCAACCGTTGAATTGTTAAAACCTTGCTGTGCTCTTTCAGAGAGCATTTTTGCAACTCTGTATTGCAGTTTTTTAGAATTAAGCATTAAATCCTGCTTAAATTCGGCAACTTCTTTGATTGCACGCCCTACTTCTTCACTTGATAATTTTATATTTATAACCTTAGCCACTGACTTTTACCTTTCTGATTGCTATAGATACACTGTTAAGACTTTTTGCTGCCTTTTTTACAATATAATCGTGAGGGGTAACAACCGCATTTTGTTCATCTAAAAGCAACAAACCGTCTTTGTCTGTTTGAGGAATTGTATCTATCCACAGCCTTGAGTATTCATCAATTTCAGGTGCATTTTTATCAAGTACAATCACTTTGTCGTACTCTTCGTTTTCTCCGAATTGAAGTGTTACTGTTTCGCCTTTTGCGGAAGAAATATTTGCAGAATATTTTTGAGGAATATCATAAACAAGTTCATATTCGCCTGTTTCGTTGCCGTATTCGTCAATCAAAGGCTCTTTTCCTTTGTACAGCGAATAGTAAAACTCTGTTTTATTAATTTGCATACATTTCATTTAATCACTCCGCAGTGAGGTGTTATTGATTTGAGCATTGAGGAAGGAACATCTGCATTTTCGTATGTGCGGGATATTCCGTTTTCCGAATGTGCAGTCTGTCCCTCCGCTCCCCGTTTGTTGATTAAATACGCTGCAATTTCCAACTGCAACGCTTCGTATTGATACGGTACATTTGTTATCGTATCATCATAAGGATAGGCTCTTGAGAGTATTTTTTTGCCTGCAAGCATTAAGTAGGCTGACAGTATTTCGTCTGTTTCGTTGCCTACCATCACTTTCAATAAAGACTTTTTTTCTTTATCAGTCATACTCTTGCTCCTGTTTTTTATTTTCTTTCAGACGCAGCGGCGGCAGGCTGAATTGTAATTTTAACCGCTTTTGTTTCGTCTGTGAGCGCTGCCAAATAGTACTTACGGCTGAATATAGTATTAAGTCTTGTGTTTGCAGCAGTTTCGGAACGAGAATTTTTTGTTACCTGTTCAACTTCCGTACCGAGTTTGTTAAACAAAGTAACGGCTTCTTTGGTAGCAATTACGCAAGTTCCTTTTACTGCGTCCTTTTTTGTGTAAAGGTTAACACCCGCAACTGTACCTACATATCCGTTTCTTACAAACGACTCAACATATTTAAGGTCATCTTTAAGCGCTTTTCTGATTGACGCCATATCTTCGGCATTTACAAAACCAAATATATTTTGTCCTTCAAGTTGCTCGAGATTAAGTTTTGCAACCGCGTCGGCAAACACACCGAAACCGTATGCTTTGTCCGTAACCGCAAGTGTTGCTTTGTTGAACTCTGCAAAAATATCTGCGTTTACGGTATTGAACATATCTGTTGCCATATGGCGAACACCTGTAGGGATAAGCATTGGGTCTGTCATAGCCTGTTCGTCGTAGTATTCAAATCTGTTTTGTGCGAGAAGTATCTCGTATTCTTTAGGCGCATAAGTAACGGAAATTGATTTTGTATTACCATTACCCATTGTGAGTTTTTCAGTACCGTCAGTTGCACTGTAAACATTGATTTTGCGTTTCATACCTGCCTGACCCGTGAGCGTATTGTCAACGGTGCAAAACTGTTGCAGGTCTAAATGAGATTTGTATTGGTCTTCGATTTCATTTGATAAAAAGAAATTATCATAAATTTTGTTAGCGTTAGCCATTATTCGTTACCTCCGTATAATTCTTTGTATTCGTCAGGATGTTCAACCGAGAAATTATATCTTTCGTCAGAAGTCATCTTGCGAAGTTTTTCAAGTGTCATTGTTTTGTTTCCTCCGTCAGGAGTAGGTTTTGGTGTATCGTCCAGCGCTTTTGAACGAACTGTTTTAGCGAAAGCGTCCAAATGTTTCTTTTGATTTGTGATAACTTTTTCATAGTTACCGTCAATAATTGCTTCTGCCGTATCGTCAGCCAACTTTTCCTCATAACCCATAGCAATCAACTTTGATTTATTCTTTTCAATCTCGGTTTCTCGAAGTAATTTATTGTATTTTTCGGCAAGTTCTTCTTTTTCTTCCTGTTCTTTCAACTTCTGTGCTTCGTCATCCGACATTTTTTGTCTGAGTTCTTTTGTCTTTTTAGACAATTCGGAAGCGGTCTTGTCGAATAATTCTTTTTTTACATACCCGCTGTAATCAGGCTCTGGTATTTCATATTCTTCAAGTGCCTTTAGTTTTTGTTCTGCGGTCATTTCAGAATAACCCTGAATTTGTGATACATCTAATTTCATTGATTTTCTCCTTGTCCTTTTAAGTCATCTGCGACTGTATTTGCGTTTGGTGTCTTCTCTGACATATTTTGCGTTTTATTGAAGTCTTCTCTGACTTTTTGTTGCTGTTCTTCATAATATTTCATACTCATTGTGTAGGCTGTTTCACTGTCGGAAAACAATCCTGAGTGTTGAAATGCTAATTGCGGATGTATTTTCGGTTGCTGAAGCATTGAAATCAAAACTTGTGATTTGCTTTGAATATTTTCGTAATTTCTTCTTGTGAATTTCATTTCTATATCTTTAAGATATAAATTTATCTCGCTTTTCTCACGGCATATCCTAAGCACCAATTTCAGCATTTGTTTTTCTGCTTTTTTGAAAATATGCTCGCTGTCTTTTGCTCTTGCTTCTGCGTCAGACCAACCGTCCCTCAGTAATACCGCCGACCCTGTATCGCTTGTGGATGAACCGCCGTTTCTGTTCGGCATACCGCATATTGTTAATACTGCGTTATAGTAATCATCCTTCAGCGTCTGCGTCTGTGTCTGATTAAGTTCGGTCGATACCATATCTACATCTGCATTTTGTCCGTCATTGGACTTAACCCTTATTGCACCGAGTTCCAAAAACTCTTGATATTCTTCTTTTGAAATATCACAGTTAATGAATTTCATAAACGACTGCACGAGTTGTTCCACACCGTCCATTCGGTTGCTTTCCACACTGTTAATTGCGTCTAAAAGAGGAAGTACAATTTCAAATGCACCGAGTCTCGCTCTGTTTGCAGGATATTCAAATATTGGTATCATTCCGAGTATGTGTTTTTTTACCCTTTTAATTGTTGTATCTTCGATATAAAAATACTCATTTTCCGTATAAACCGAGTAATGTGTTATCTGATTATCGTCAACACTGTATTTAACAGCCATAATCGGTTTGTTGCCTATTTCATTTGAATACACAACAAATGTATTTCTCGGGTCTAATGTGTACATTTCAAAAGGCGCTTCGTCTTCTTCATTTTGTTTGTCAGGTAAAACAAGCCTGTAAGCCGTACCGCATATCATTTGCCATTCAACTATCTCTTGGTCTTGACTTGCTTTATCTTCTGCGAACATCATTTCGTTGAGCAAATTAATGGACTTTGCCGTTTTTTCGTCTCCGTTACGGCTGACATACTGAATAGGCTCTCCGCATAAATAACCAACCTTAAATGAAACTATCTCATTTGCCCTGTTTTCAACTATTCTGTTGCATATTTCGGGGCGTACATCCTTTTGCCTGTATATAACAGGTTGCTTTCCTCTGTAATAATCCCATAAATATTGAATTTCACTTCTGTTAAGAGAGTGTTCATTCATTGCTTTTTGCAATTCATTAACTACATTTTTGCGATTTATGGATACTGCACTTGTTTTTATGATTTTTCTGCCGTACATAAACCTTGTTTTATACGGTTGCTTTGAAGTATCAATTTTATTTCCTATGACTCTCACCCCCTTCGGACAAAATAAAAAAAAGCGCACAATCACAACGAGGATAACCTCGCGCAATTATGCGCTCCGCATTCTGTTAAAACAGAAACCTAAAAGCCGTTTCTACGGCAAAAAAAGAAAGGATATTATGTTTTTATGAAGGAATATATAAGTATGACCAATGGAAAATTTACATTTATATTATACAACAACATATTGTATTTGTCAAGTGTATTATCACAATATATTGTATTTTTTTAATTTAATTTATTTTTTCTTACTGGAGTATTTAACGCCTTTTCTTCATCCCAACCATACCTGTGAATTCTTGTTAGCACCGTGTTGTACTTGATGTTATGTTCTTTACATTTGCTCATCAATGATTTTTCTTGTTGAGAAGGTGTTTCTATTGCTTTATCAACATCCCAACCAAGCGAATAAATACGATTATGTATTGTATCGTAACATAAATTCATTCTTTTACATAATACACTCAGTTGTATGCGTTCGTTTTTATAATTTACCCAAAGTGTTTCTCGTTTGTTTAAACTTTGTTCTTGAAGAGTTATCCATCGACAATTTTCGGGAGAATAATCACCGTTCGGGTCAATTCTGTCGATACTTAAATTTTCGGAATAATTATGAGTTATCGACCACGAAACAAATGAGTCAAATCCTGTCTTACTATTAAGCCATTCTTCACACATTCTTATTCCTCTTGCACCATAATCTTTATATCGAGGTTCATTAATATTATAACATCGCTTTTTAATCCCATTGTATATTGAATACAAGCGTTTATATTCATATATGCTATGTTGAAACTTTGTTGCTCTTTCTCGGCAACGCTCATCGTGAAAACAACCACAAGATTTTACTTTACCACTTTTTACATCTTGAGGAATTAAAACTTTAGTTTTACCACAATCACATTTACATTCCCAACACCATCCACGATAAGGTGGCGTTGCGTGAACAAATCCAACAACTGTCAACCTGCCAAACTTTTGCCCAAGCCATTCATTTGAATTATTACTCATCTATATCACCTCTTACTAAAACAATACTGCAAATTTCATTTGTTGTCAAGAGTTATATATTTTTAATGGATATTGTATTATATAGGTCGTTTAAAAATTTCTACTCTTTGAGACCCGTGGTATAATTCGTCTGCTGCCATTGCAAGACTGTCGGGAGCGTCATCGTGTGTGTTTTTACCCGTCTGAACAAAGGTTGTAACTTCTTGCATAAACGCTTTATATTCAGGACTTCTGTATTTATCCGCAAGAAAATAAAAGCGTTTAATATCGGGAGCAAATTGAATAATACGAGCCAATTTTGACTGATTATTAGGTGCTTTCTTTGAAAACACATTTATATGAACACCATCATCTCTTAATGCTTTATCTACATTATCAGCATATTCATGACCGCCGTTGTTTGCTTCAAACCTTACTTTGTGCGGACGATGTTGTTTTATTTTTCCTATTACAACAGGATAGGTAACACTTTTATCACCTCTGTTAAAAACAACATCGTGTATATATACATCTTGACCGAACTTATAAACAATCGGCATTGACAGACTGTCTCCGCCGCCCCACGCTACATCGCACACTGCAAGTTTTTCAGGGTCTCCGTCCGGTAACACACCGTTATATGTCAATAATTCATCATTCGGAAACAATAATCCTTCTCGAATATACGGATTGCCCATATATTTAGCATTCCAAGTAGCGTCATCAATACTTGCTTTCATATCTTGATAATATGCAGTATCAAAACCTACACCGTAAGCATAATTGAAATTAGACTCATTATTTTCATTAAGAGCGGGGATGACTCGAAAGCGATATTTTGGATTATCTGCATATTGTCTTTGAATTTCACCCAACGGGTCAAAAACATTCCAACGAGTACCGACCATTAATTCTACTGCACCCAACTTTTTACGGTCTTTCAATTGGTTTAAATATGCATCATATTTCGCTTGCAATCGTAAAGGGTTTAAACTTTCTTCCAAGTCCTCAATCAAGTCATCACAATACAATACCCCTCCCGAACCAATTTCAACCGCACCTGTTAATGTGCCTGAAACAGAACGACAAGTCATTGTAGGAAATCGTTTCGTCTTACGAAGGTCGATAGTTTCATTTTTTGCAGAAGTACTGACAATTTCTGTACCCGGAAAAACATCTGCCCACAAGTACTGTTCATTATCAGTCAAAATAGACAGTAATTCCCGATAAAAGCCGTCGGTCAATTTATCCGAATGTCCTGACATTACATTTGCAACATCGGGTTTTCTGCCCATCATCCAAGTCATAAAGAAAATGCAAAGTGTACTTTTTCCGACACGAGGAGGGAGCGATATTCCGAGAAAATCAATTACCCCATCTGCTAAATCCTGCAAATCATCTACTAATGGTTTCAACACTTTTCTTCTCGGAGGATAAAACTTCTTGTCAGGCTCTCTGTTCCATTCTATGTACAACAAATACATATGAAAATTGTATCTCGCCCCTGCCAAAAGAACTCGTTTATGCAAATCGAACAAAAATTTGACTTCGTCTTCCTTTTCGGCTTTCGGCAGTTCAATTTCTATTTTATCAGACAATTTCCGCAGATATTCAACCGCTTTCAAATTTCCGTTTTCTATTTCATTTTTGCACAAAAAATACAAATCTTCATACACCTGATAGTTTTCAGGCTCTTTTTCTGTTTTCAAAAATACTTTTTTAATCAATTCCATAAGAACATTATATATTCTTTTCAATGGGATTTGTGGGCAAATGTAAAAAAAATTAAGAGTGCAGTTGACTGCACTCTTTTGTTTTGGAAAATTTTTAAAAAAGGTATTGACTTTTTGTGGCACATTAAGTATAATGTAATTGTGGCACAGAAAGTGAGGTGTTAATAATGAGTCCACGAACAGGCAGACCTAAATCAGAGAACCCATTAACTATTGAAGTAAAAGCGAGAATTGATTTTGAAACAGACCAAAAACTTAAAAAGTATTGTGAAAAACATAAAACAACTCGTACCGATGTTGTTAGAAAGGGAATTGATAAGGTGCTAAATGAAGAATGACGACAACCTCTACCGTCCAAAGTTCAGGTCATCGTCATCCACTCGACAGGTTTCCCTATCTGCAAATATTATAGCAGTTTAAGGTTTTCCTGTCAATTTAATATTGAAAGGAACAAATACCAATGCAACAATATATTAACCCAATAGAAAAAGATGAAAAATAACTCTTGACATTGTTGTTAACAACAATTATAATAGTGTTGTTAGCAACAAGGAGGTGTTAGTATGGCTAACAATAGCAGAGCCGAATATTTTAGAAATTTACGCAAAGAAAAAAAGCAATTAGTTTTTTTAGTTGACAAAGAAAAGGCTGAAAAACTTGATTTAAAATTAAAAGAAAGAAATGAAAGCCGTACTTCTTGGTTTAAGCGTAAACTTGATGAAGAAATCGACGAAAAAAAATAAACTGTTGCCCCAACTACCAATCAAAACAACAGTTTATTAACCACCAACCGTTAAACAGGTTGATAAATATATTATATCACTTATTTAACGGTTAATCAAGTTAAAAAGGATGTAATTAAAATGCAAAAATACAAAATTCAAGACAAAGAATACAACATCATAGGCTACAAAAGTGTAGTAGATGAAGACGGCAATTTCTTTGGAAAAGTACCGATTGTGGATATTCCGCAAATATCGGACTATCAATGGCAACTTGACTGTCTCAACGACAGACTTCAACATCCCGAAAAATATGAAGATATTGAAAATGTTGAAGAAACTATCGCTAAACTTCGCAAATGGCTTGCAGAAAGAGAGGCAGTTGCAGTATGAACGAATTAATCAAAGTAAACTATGACAACGATACACCCACTGTATCAGGCAGAGAACTCCACGAACTTTTGGATATTAAAACCCCTTATGATAAATGGTTTCCAAGAATGTGTGAGTATGGTTTTTCAGAGAGTATAGACTTTTCGACATTTTTGTCGGAAAGTACAGGAGGCAGACCTGCAACCGACCACCAACTTACTATCGAAATGGCGAAAGAGATTTGTATGCTTCAACGCAACGACAAAGGCAAGCAAGTCCGTCAATACTTTCTCAATCTCGAAAAAGCGTGGAATACTCCCGAAATGGTTATGTCAAGAGCGCTTAAAATGGCTGAAAGTCAAATTTGCAAACTTCAAGCCGTTAATTCCGAACTGACTGTTAAAAATCAGATACTCCAACCTAAAGCGGACTTTTTCGACGAGTTGATTGACAGGCACCTTTTGACTTCTTTCAGAGAAACGGCAAAGGAACTCAATATCAAAGAAAAGAAGTTCATCAACTTCTTAATTGATAAAAAATATATCTACCGTGATAAAAAAGGTAAACTTATGCCCTACTCGGGCAAAAACAACGGTCTTTTTGAACTCAAAGAAACTTTTAACGAAAAAACGCAGTGGAGCGGTACTCAAACCCTTATTACCCCCAAAGGCAGAGAAACTTTTAGACTTCTTTGCAGTGCGTTATAAAAGAATAGGAGCAGTGTAAAAACTGCTCCTTTTTTTATTATTTTACCAATTTAAACATTCTTTCTGAATATAACGAAATATCGCAAGGTTTAACTATGTTGTACTTTTCTTTGACTTCTTTAAAATATTTCATTATTTCTAATTTTTCTATTTCATTGTTCGACGGCTCAAGGTCATTTAAGCCTTTTCGTGCTTTTTGCCACGGCTTTTCTTTGTGTGTGAAGTTTTCTAATACTTTACCGCTGTAACAACAAAAATGCTCTATAACATTGTCAATCACTGCTTTTTGTTCGTTTGTAAATTTTGCGTCGGATTTTTCAATAGTTTCTATATTCCGATATTCAAATTTACTGTATTTGTTGTACATCCCTCTGTACACAGGACCGTGCACCCACGCTTCACAATTTTCTTTAAACATAAACCCACCAAAAAACGCAGCATAAAATCCCTGTACATAATACAATGCCTTTTGTAATGCCAAAGGCGTAATTTCTGTACTTTTTAATATATAATTGGAAACATCGTCAATTAAAATACTGTCTTTGTACAATAGTTCTTCTGCTGCTTTTTTGCTTCTCTTATAGGTAATATTTGAAATCTTATCTTTGTTTTTTTCCAATATCAGCAAATATTCATAAGGATTGTTATATATCTTCTTCAATAAATCAGAATATTGCGGAAGCGGTATATAATCATCACAATAACGAGTATATGTTTGTTCTCCCCATCCAAGCAACAATGACAGAGGTCTTTTCCCTATGTTATACATTTCGGGTATTTCAATTACCTTTGCGAGTGATATTATGTCATTTATTTCTCTGTATTTATCATTGACAGCTCTTAAATTCAGGTCGTTTAATTCTTCCACAAAAATATCACAACCGCATTCTTTGCACTTTGCATATTTTTCTTTGTATCTGATTTCTGTGTTTTTCAATGTAACTGTTACCCATTCCTCAAATACATCGTATTCTACAAATTTTTTACATTCCTCACAAAATACTTTACTCATTTATATACACTCCTTCCTAAACAAATATTTAATCGGATAGTTTAACTCGTGAAAAGATATTATCACGGCACATTCATCCTTTATTAAATTGATTTTAACATATATAGTTACTTCTCCGCTTTGTACCGCCATTTCAGGAAACTTAATTTTAGGTGCAAATACATACAATATTTCGTGTTCGTAATTTTTATGTTCGTTATTTAAAGTATAACAAAAGTCCTCAACCTTTATTCCTAATAAAACTTCCTTTTGCATTTTAGAAGTCAAGTTGTATTTAATAACAAAATCTCTGTTTTCTTTGCGTTTATTATTCATGGAGATTTGATATTTGCCTTTTTTGATATAACTTTTTATTTCATTTAAAACACTTTCTATTTCTTCATAGGTGTAGTTTGTATTATAACTCATATTTTATCTCCTCTGCACCTAAATGATACATCATTTGTCTTGATTAGTCAATATTCAAACAGAAAAAGCGTAATTTTTTGTACCATTATTTATACCCTTTTTGTTTTTTTCGGAAAATTTTTGAATTTGCCCTTTTTATTTTTTTTGGGTATTTGAGAGGGTTACTCTCGCGTTTCATCGTTTCATATATCCCCCCTACCCCTGTACACCCTCACGGGTAAAACAAAAGCCCCCTATTATTTTAGGGGACTTTTGTTATTATTTATTTCTTAAATATTTCAGGAGCAAAAAAACCGATAATACAACTAAAAAGCCCAACTATTATAGTTATAATGCCCTTGCCTATTGCTTTTAATACCTTTAATACTTTGCTTTCTTCTTCCATTTGCTTTAATCTCCTTTACTTTAATAAGCCACTGAACAGAGCAACAAAGAATATAATTAATCCGATTATTATTACTCCCAATGTCATTATATACACTCCTTTACAAACTTTATGCCATACCGAGATAATTAGGGGACTACAATTCCCCCGTGTTGCCGATAGGTCAGCATATTTTTTATTTTAAATGCCTTTAACTGTAAAGCGTGGCACTTCTTTAGTAGTGCTGTAGTATTCGTAGGCTTTGGGGTTTTCAGCCTTTAGCCTTGTGCTGTCGAGAAATGTACGCTTGTATGTGCTGTATGTGGCTGTATAGCCACCCTCTGAAATAGAACCGCTGCCGTCCATCTCTTTGATTATATCGCACTGAATAGAAGCGTTAAGGGCTTCAAGTTCTTTAATAAGTGCTTTGTTTTCCTGATACTCTTTTAACATTGTTTTTATCTGTTTGTTTTCGTTCATTGTTATAATACTCCTTTTCATTTAAATAAGCAATATAAATTGCCAAAATTTAATTTATTTGTGATATTTTCAGTACAAAAGGCTTGACTTTTAAAATATTTGTGCTAATATAATTATAAATTGTTTAAACTCTTTTGTATAAAAGTCAAACCCTTGTTTGCTCACCCCTTTTTCAAGGGGTGTTTTTTTATGCGTAAATTTTGATTTTTTGTGCTAATTCTTCGGGAATGTCTAAATTTTCTAAGCATTCGTTTGCAACTTCAATAATTTCTTGTGAATATTGTTGTAACTCGTCTTTATATTCCCATTCTGCAAGCGATTCGAGGTTGCCGTAACCGTTAAATCTTATATAATCGTCAAGCCAATTCTTAATATTACCGAAAAAACACGCCCTGACAGCCTCTGCAGAACTTGGAAAATATTCATTAATAAAATCATCGTCAAAATTATAAACGGCGAAATTCTCAAGTGCACCGTCCCAAGCGTTGACCTCGTCAACGATTTCTTTTAATTCTTTAAATGTAAATGTGTTTTCGTTCATTGTTTAAACTCCTTTTTTAAACTTATATATAAGGTGGAACGGTCAAGTAATCTTCATTGAGTGTCGCCGTTCTGTCTCGTCAGGCTCACAAGTATATTGACTTGACTTTGCGGGCGCTTTCGGCGTTCCCCGTTCCTTACCTTGTATCTATATTGTACACTATTTTTTAGTGCTTGTCTATTAGCAATATGCACAAACATTTAGTGTTTGTATTGTTGATTTTGTACACTTGACAATAGTGCATTATTAATGTATTATTGTTTTGAGGTGAAAAAAATGTCAATTAGATATAAAATAGATATTATAGAAGCACTTAAAGAAAAAGGCTACACAACTTATAGAATAAGAAAAGAAAAAGTATTTGGTCAAAAGACTTTGCAAGATTTTAGAGACGGCAAACCCGTTCTTTCCTCTGCAAATTTAGAAAAACTTTGTCAAATTCTCAATTTGCAAATCGGCGATATTCTGGAATACATTGACGATAGCGAGAACATTTGAGGTCTCCCTCATTCATTGACTATAATTATAGCACATACGCTATAAATTGTCTATTGATATTCACTACAAATATATAGCACATATACTATATATATTTTGTGCATATTGTATATTGCATAGGCTATATGGTATATGCTATAATTTAATTGTATAAATAATGTAAAGGGGATTTATATATGCCAATGTCTGACGCTCAAAAACGAGCACAAGCCAAATATAAAAAGGCTAATTATAAATATATTCAATTAAGAATCAGAACAGACAGCCCCATCACTAAAGAAGATATTGAAAACCACGCCGAGAAAAACGGCGAGAGCCTAAACGGTTATATTTTAAGGCTTATCCGTGAGGATATTGGCAAACAATAGGCTTAAAACCGTTACAAGAACTGTAGTTCCCTTTTCTTGGTATGGCTAATGGGAATAAACCGCTGTAAGTGTAATCAAAATTAATGTTTTAATGTTTAATTATTTTTAAGTAAAGTTAAAATCAATAAAATCAATATCAAAATCAATATTATTTCATTCATTTTTACCACCTCCCTTACCCATTAATTAAGGGAGAACTTACAGCGGTTTTTTTAACCTCCTCTCTTCATTTGATGTCTATATTATAGCACATTGCGGACAATGTTGCAATTAGCAAAACCTACAATCATTGCGGACAATATCAATAAAACTTTGTGCATTTTGTGCATTGCGTACAATTATTTTTTGTGATATGATATTGTTACAGTGGTAAAGTAGGCTTTTTTTATTGTCCTTTACGCTGGAATTTTTAAAAAAAGAGGTGTTTTTTATGGCTGAAAAAAGCCGTTACAACGAAAAACTTAACAAAATCAATCAAGCATATATAAAAAAATCTTATGACGATTTACGCATAAGACTGCGAAAAGATGCCGAACTAAACAAGACTATTGTTGAAGAAGAAGCGAAAAAACACGGCGAGAGCGTCAACGCTTATGTTTTAAAAGCAATAGCCGAACGCATTGCCCGTGATAGTCGGGAATAGTCGAATAGTCGCAATAGTCGATAAAAATTTTTAAGGTGAAAAAATGATAAACATTGAAGATTTACAAAAACTATGTAAAAGTAATAAAATAATATGGAGTTCTCACATACTCAATCGTATGCACCAAAGAAATATAAACCGTTATGATATTATCAACGCTGTTTTGTCAGGAGAAATCATTGAACAATACGAACAGGACTACCCTTATCCGTCTTGTTTGTTGCTCGGCAAATCAGTGTCGAATGTTGATTTACACATTGTTTGCAGTATCTGTGATAACGGTATGGTATTGATAACTGTTTATTATCCTGATGACAGATTTGACAAAACTAATAGAATAAGAAAGGTGTAATAATTTATGTATTGCTATTTATGTAAAGGTTCTATGAACAACAGTAAAACAAGTTATGTTGTAGATTTAGACAAATGCGTTATTGTAGTTCGCAATGTGCCTTGTTTGAAGTGTGAACAATGCGGAGAAGTTGCTTTTAGTAATGATGTAGCACAAAGGCTTGATGAAATTGTTGACAGTATTAAAGGTCTTATGACAGAGGTCGCAATAGTCGAGTACTCCGACAATGTAGCATAATAGTCGGAATAGTCGGGAAAGTGTTTTTTATGGCTTTAGAAAACAAATTGAACATTACAAGCAGTTCTGAACTTGCAACAGTCGAAGAGAGAACAAGCAAAATAAAGGCACTTGAACTGTTTGAAAACGGTTTGCTTGATACTTTCGAAGTCGGCACCTTTAAAGGTTTGTCAGACATTCACAAGTATTTATTTGAGGATATTTACGACTTTGCAGGTAAAATAAGGACTGTAAACATTGCAAAAGGCAATTTCCGTTTTGCTCCCGTTATGTATTTAAATGCAGCACTTGAAAACATTGACAAAATGCCACAATCAACATTTGACGAAATAGTCGAAAAATATGTTGAGATGAACATTGCACACCCTTTTAGAGAGGGCAACGGCAGAAGTACGAGAATATGGCTTGACTGCATTTTAAAAAGAGAATTAAAACAAGTCATTGATTGGGACAAAGTCGATAAAGAAGACTATTTACTTGCTATGGAACGCAGTCCCGTCAAAGATATTGAAATCAAATTTTTGTTGAAGTCCGCATTAACTGACAAAATAAACGACCGTACTGTCTATATGAAAGGCATTGACGCAAGTTATTATTACGAGGGATACAACACCTACAACTTATCTACAGAGCCGTCAGAATAGTCGCTGACGGCTTTTTTTACTTATCTGCAATAGTCGATTACCTTTTTTCAGAGGCTGATGTAATAGCAGATAGTCGAAAATATTAAATGTGAGCCGATTTAAGACACTTTATATTTTTAGTAATCAACTTTCATTACTCAACATTAAAAACGCACTGTGAGTTCTTGTATTTGATATTTTCAGTATTTACACTCAACAGTCGTTATGAATAGTCGCAAAAAACAAGCCCCGAGGTTCATTACTCAGGGCTTTCTATGTATTTCTGCTTTATTTCGTCTATGGAATAATCTTCGACGGTTGGTTGAGTAGGTGTTAAAATATGTTCAGTCTTATCCACCATCCCGTAATAGTTCTTTGCCCTAAAACAATAGGCAAGAAAATTCATTTTGCCTGCAATCACCAATTTTGCGTCAAAAGTCTTTAAAAAATGCTTTGCTTTTTTAATAATTTCGTGCGTTTGAGGGCTAAATCCTTTAGTTCTTCCCGTTTCCCAATCCCAAACTGACGATTGAGAATATCCTGTACACATACACATTTCTTCAATAGTGGGAATTTGACCTGTTTTACTGCAATGCAAGAAATAGTCATCAAGTCTTTGTGCGAGTTCTTCATCGTTTTTTACTTTTGGTTTTTTGTATTCGACTAAAACCTCTCCAAGCAGTTGTTGTACAAGTGCTCTGTCTTCTTCAGTTTCGATAACTGTTTTAGCAGACGGAAAATTTTGAGTACCGCCCCTCCCCCTTTTAGGTTTGTTTGATTTAGCAACAATTAATTCAGAATTGTTTTCTTTAGGCACTTACTCACACCCTTTCACAAGGCCTCTGTTTACGGCGATAAGTTTTTGAAGTTTTCTGATACAGCGCCAAACATACGAGGGTTTAATCTCATATTCTTTAGCCACAATGCAGACAGATTTTTCAAATTCCTCTTGTCTTGACTTGTAACAAGCTATAAGGAAATCTTTTTCAGAGTTTTTAAACTCTTTCAGAGATTGATTTACTGCAAGCCAATCTTTAGCCGACACCGAACTGTCAAAAACAGCGTCGGGAAATCTTGTATAATATCTCATACAATGGTTTGCATAGTCTTCGTAATAGATTTTATTCACCGAGTACATCCCCCAATTCTGATATTATTTCCATAGCGTCTGCAATACCGACACCGTGTCTTTTGAACACTGCAAGCATTTTGAATGTTTTTTGTTTGTCTTTTTCACTCATACGACCTTTTTCTGCTTCACTGTTCAGTTTTGCATAAAATAAGTGTTCGTACATCATTTGAAAAGTTTTGTCTGTAAATCGTTTAAATTCCTGTTCGTTCATAACGACACCTCCGTAAAATATATAAACAGGAAACGGCAGGTATCAAAAAAATTTGGAAGGAGATTATGGGGCATATTGCAAAGCGAGGTAAAAAACTTCCCTGCCGTTCCTTGAATATAATTATATAATATTTCGAGTGGGATTTGTGTGCAAGTATTAAAAAAAGGACAGTTTTTCACTGTCCTGTTGTGTTTGTAAGGAGCGTTTTTAAGCGCTCCTATTTTTAATATAATTTTTAAGAATTCTGCTGACGGTAGTTCTGTCCATAAACATATCTCTGCCGATTTGAGACCAAGTCTTGCCAAGGATAAATCTCTTTCGTGCAATCGCCTGCACGGTGCAGTCATTTATAGTCGATATGTAGTTTTCGATTTCCTCAATAGACTTAAGTGCTTCAACTCTTTTATCTTCAAGTTCGTTTTCCAATTTTTTCTGAAAGCCGTAATAATTCCAAGCATTATCTTTCAGCATAGAAACATCAAGCAGTTCTTCCTGAATATCATTTATTGACACTTGCAAAATCCTGTATTTTTTCAAATCGTCATAAGTCATATCTTTCTTTCTCCTTTGCGTATTGTTCACAAGTTTTGAAAAACTTGCAGTTGCTTTCGTTCTCACAATACAACTTTCTCAATATTCTGCAATTCTTGTTTTTAAAGTCATAGAAATAGCAGTTGAACTTCGTTTTTGGTTCATCTTCAGTCATTCTTCCACCTCAAATAAATATTTTTTAATTCTGTACTCGCCAATTTCTTTGATTGCATTTTGTGCTATTTCTTCACTTGTGAAATAGATTTGATTTAGAAAATGTATTCGGCAAAAACAATGAACATTTAATTTACCACAATCTTTTGTAATACACCATTTACATTTGTCTATGTCATTCCAATCAATCTCTTCCTCATTATGCTCAAGTGCATAGCGTTTAAGCTCTGTATAGACTTTCTGCTTATCGATAGCAAATTCTGCCTGTTCTTTGGTTTCAAAACAATTACCCAAATTAAACATATCATTATCCCAATCTAAATCCTCCCAAATATCATCAACTATTTCGCCTTCAGCGGATACGATATAGTAGGGTTGGTTAGTTTTAGGTTTAAAAACTTTAGATTTTTTGTTTGCTTTTGCAACAAGCCTGTTAAATGTTTCTTTTTCATCTTCTGTAAGATTGTCAAGGTTTTTAATTTCAATGTTCATTTTGTTTTCTCCTTTACTTCAAACTTTTTAATTTTATCTAAACTGCAAAATAAGATACTGTTATTGTTAACATCCTGCAATTCAGCGGAATAAACAAATTCATTATTTTTATTTTTCCGAAGAATACAGGCGGTTAATTTATATTTTGTATTTTCCATATTCACATCTGAATACAAGACAAATTCGCCTAAATTCTTTTTCACATCTGACAACAACATATCAAAGCTCCTGTATAACGATAAACAGACCCGGAATGTCAGCATAAAACTTTTCCACTATTTCGGAAGCGACCAAAGCGTCGTCTTTCCAAAATTTCAACTCGGTCATTATATCTTTAAGCATTTTTTGTAAATTGTCTGTATCGGGTTTAGAGATTTTATATTCTCCGTTACTGTGATTGCCTGAAATTGGGAACAACCACTTTACCATAAACCTTACACCGCTTTCAAAAGGCTTGTCAGGAATATGTGCAGCAAGATTATCTCTGAGTTTTAATTTTGCAGATTTAATTTCAGGTGTGTCATAAAAAACAGGTTTACCAGATTTAGTTGAAATTTTATGTTGCTGATATGTAACAGTCGGCGGATTCATCGGCATAAAAAATTGCATGTTGTTTTTCAAAAAAATCATCTCCTAAAAAATTTTCCTTTAGTCATTGTCAGCGGGTAAGTTGTTGTGCGTAAGCTTCGCACAACTTATCCCCGCAATGACATGTGCAAGGTACAGGGGGAAATGCAAAAAGTTATATATAATATACAGGTCATTTCCACCCCGGGAAAAGACTATAGTTATTTCCACTATTTCCACCCCTGGGAAACGACCTTAACATTTCCACTGATTTCCATAGGAAACAACCTTAGTCATTTCCACTTTCTTCCTTGCGATAAACTATACCGTTTTCATAATAAAAATCATCACTTTTATTAATTCTGTCTTTAACACCTTTCTTGCTCATTGACCATTCTTCTGCAATATCACCAATCGTTATAACTTCATTTTCAGACGACAGTAAACTGTAAGCCATTTCGAGTTCAAGATTGATTTTATCTCTTTTGGATTTAGCGTTCTCCTTTCGCTTTTCTTTTCCTCTTTGCCAAAAAGGTTTTTCTTCTGTGCTTATATCTTTAAGAACATCCGAATCGTCTATTTTGTGAACAGGATAACTGAACCATACATTCAACGGCTCAAATTTAGGGAATTCTCTGAGAGTACCTTCGATACGCCACGCAGTCCGTTGCTTAATCTTCTTTTTTAAATCTCTGATTTCTTCCCACATTCGTTGTAATGTGTTGTCGTTTAACTCTCGCTTGCAAATGCTTAAAATCTTATCTTTTACAATTAAATCGTCTCTGCTGTAATCTTCCAGGTCGGTGTTAAACCGAACGAGCCATTTTTGACACATATTGCAAATTTCACGGTCCGTCTGCTGTTCTGTAATCTCTTCTGAAACCTCAAGTTCGATAAGGTCAAGCAATGCATCCGGATCTCTTGCAAAAACGCCCGAACCTGACGCTCTGTCCATTGATTTTTTATTGCCTTGCCCACCTTTTGAATGGTGATGACAGTAAATAACAGCACAACCGAGTTCCGTACACACCTTATCAAACTGATTGCAGAATTTAGCCATTTGGTCGGCAGAATTTTCATCGCCTGTTATAACCTTATAGATAGGGTCAATAATAACGGCTATATAATTCTTTTTCGCAGCTCTTCTGATAAGTTTAGGGGCGAGTTTATCCATAGGTATGGAGTTACCTCTTAAATTCCAAATATCAATGTTAGAAAGGTATTTAGGTTGCCAATGCAATGAAGAATAAACATCTTTAAATCTGTGCAGACAAGACGCTCTGTCAAGTTCAAGGTTTACATAAAGCACCTTACCTTGAGCACAACTAAAGCCCATCCAACTTTTACCTTCGGCAATACTGCAGCATAGTTCAATCAATGCATAACTTTTGCCCGCTTTTGAAGGACCTGCAACAAGCATTTTATGTCCCTGTCTGAGTACACCGTCAATAAGCGGCGGTGCTAATTCGGGAAGGTTATCCCAAACCGATTCCATACTTTCAGGTTCAGGTAAATTATCATTAACGCCTTCAATCCACTCGTACCACTCATCCCAAGAAGATTTCCCTATATTTGTATCAATGATAAACTGCTTATGATTATCTCGAATTACTCCCGGAAGACGACTTAATCTTGAAGGATTTTTGTTCTGTTTATCTATACTCATCCCGTTTTTTGTGCAGATGTTGTATAGATACTCAACTCTTTTTTGATACTCTTTAAAATCCGAAGCGTCAACACGCACTATTGCGTGAATTGATTTTTTACCCGAATAGACAAGAACAGCGATAGGAAGTTCAAGTTCTTTTAATATAGCCTGCTGTCTGCTTAAGTCCATATTATCCGATTCAACAAGTGCATATCTGTATTCCGTAACATTTTCATTTTTAACACCTTTACCGTCAAGAGGATTGAATCTAATCCACGCCCCTGCTTCCTTGTTATAATCGCCGAGAACTAATCCTATATCTCCGTTACATTCATTAAGTTTTCGGATAAGTTCTCCTGCCGTCCTGTCGTAAGCGCCTTTAGACGGAACATATTTACCTTTATCATTTTTCCAACTTTCAACGACATAGCCTATTGTTTCATCAGGAGAAAACAAAGTTTCAAGATATGTTACTATTTCATTGACGGGATTGAAATTTACAGGTTCTTTTATTTCTTCTTCCTGAATATATGCTTTGTCAACAATGATGTAGTCATCACTTATTTGGTCATCCCAATCAAGCGCACGGTCTTCAAAATCTCCTTTTGGTTTCCAACCTCTGTCAAGAGCCATTTGAATGACACTTCCTGCCGTAACTACAGAACCGCTGTAATTTCCGAATGTGCACCATTTCTTTTCACATTCTCCCGGGTGGTATCTTGCAGAGTCTCGTGCACTCCATTGCTCCCAAACATTACAGGAATAGCCTTCTTCTTTAAGAGCCATACCCACATTTGTCCACTCTGTGTAGTCAAGCGTTGAAGGGTCAAGAAAATCGAGTACTGCATTTAAATCTATATTATTTTCCATTGTTACGCTCCGTATGTTTCAATATTTATATCGTGTGGTATTCTCCAACCGTTAGCGGCAATGCGGTCAATTAACTTTCTTGCCGTTTCAAATTGCCAAGTACCGACATGCTTAAACCCTTTGCCTTCCAAAAATCTGATTTGTTTTGGTGTTGTAAGATTTTCTTCTCTGCGTTTATTGAGCCTGTCAAGTAACAATGCAGCCTTACCTGCGTTTTCAATTTGGTCAGGGAAAATTCCGAGTTTTTCAAGTGCTTTGACTTGTTTATCAGACGGTGGCATCATTTCCCAACCAAAAGACGGTACATAATTAGCCAAATCCTCCGCTTGAATAGACATTTCAAATTGCAACGGGTCAACAAGTTTTCTTTTTCTTTTTTTCATCTCAGAAAGTTGTTTTGCAAGTGCTTCTTCACGCTGAGCAACAACATCACTTTCAGCCTGTTCGGCAGCCTGCTCAATATCGACAGGATAACCCGAATTTTCACTGAGATTATCAGTCATTTTTTTAGAAACTTCGGGTGATTCACATATAAGATTAGCAGGATGACAAAGTTCATGTCTTTCTGTGTGCCATAGAAAATCAAGTAACAATAAATGAGTTTTGCCTTCGGACAATCTCGTTCCCCTGCCGACCATCTGACAGTAAAGACTTCTGACCTTTGTCGGTCTTAAAACAACAATACAATCTACATCCGGACAATCCCAGCCCTCTGTTAAAAGCATAGAATTACACAATACATTGTATTTATTATTTTCAAAGTCTTTTAAAACTTCCGTTCGGTCATCACTGCTTCCGTTTACTTCCGCAGCACGAAAACCGTGTTTGTTCAATAAATCTCTGAACTTTTGACTTGTTTTAATAAGAGGTAAAAACACGACTGTTTTTCTGTCAGCACAATACTTTGTCATTTCAACGGCAATTTGTTCAAGATAAGGGTCTAATGCAGTCCCGATTTCTGATGCTTTAAAATCCCCCGCCTGTGTTGAAACTGAAGACAAATCAAGTTTAAGAGGAATAGTAAGTGCTTTAATAGGCGACAAATAACCTTCTTTGATTGCTTTAGGGAGAGTATATTCGTAAGCAAGGCTGTTAAACACTTGACCTAAATTCCTCATATCTCCCCTATCAGGCGTAGCAGTAACGCCGAGCACTTTTGCGTCAGAAAAATAATCAAGTATTCTTTGATAACTTTCTGAGATACAGTGATGTGCTTCATCAATTATAATCGTGTCAAAATAATGCTTATCAAATTGATTAAGTCTTTTCTCTCTCATCAGCGACTGAACAGAACCTACTGTTATTCTGTACCAAGAATTTAAACAGCTTTCTTCTGCCTTTTCAACAGCACATTCAAGCCCTGTAGATTTTTTAATTTTATCCGCAGCCTGTTCAAGTAATTCTCCTCTGTGCGCCAAAATAAGAACCCTTTCGCCTTTTTGGACACAATCATTGGTTATCGCTGCAAAAACAATTGTTTTGCCCGTGCCGGTAGGAAGAACGAGCAGGGTTTTTAATATTCCCTGCTCCCACTCATTAAAAACAGCCCTTTTACTTTCTTCTTGATAAGGTCTGAGCTGTATCATTAAAATGTACCTGCCTTAAAATTTGTTTTCGGTTGTTCTGACGGTTCATAAAATTTTGTAATTTGATTGTTTTGTTTTTCTTGTCCGTCGTTGCCTGTCCATTTATGAATTCCAATTTTACATTTACCTTTAGCACCGTTAACAGCATTCCAATTCATTCTCAACGGTTCTCCGTGCTTTTTCAGACCTATCGCGATAAAAAATGCGCTTAAAAGACCTTCGCATTTTGTATGTAGGAAAAGATTGTGAAATACAATACCTTTGTTGCCTTTTCCGTCATCAACCTCTATTTCGAGTTCCGCTTTATTACAGGCAGGCAATTTTGCACCGCCTGAATATCTTCCGCGCTTAAAACCTTTAACCGTAAATTCGTAATCGCCTTCAGGCAAAATTGAAAAACTGCTTTCCTCTAAAATTTCGTCATCCCAGTTAAGTTCTCTTTCTGTGTTCATAATTTATTTCTCCTTTAATTTTAATTAGTTTAAAATGGCATTTCTCTGTAGTTTTCTTTGATTGCTGACAGTACTTGAGTCCAAGCGCCGATTAAAACACCCTCTATAAAATCATTGCCGTAATTTTCGATAGGTGTGTTTCTCGGGAAATATCCTTTATCTGCAACAACACATTGAATTTCTTCAACAGTAACATTTTCAGGTTTCATTAAATCGTAAAGTTTCTGAACAACAGCGTTTTCGCTGTGTAATTCTGAATTATCAGAAACTGTTGTTTCTTCAGTGTTTTCATCGTCATCGATTATTTCAAAATCAGGCATAACCTTTGAAGTTTGTGTGTGTTTTAGATTTGGTGAAGACGGTAAAATATGTTTTATCTGCTCAAAATCAAAAGGAAGTTCTTCGGCAAGTCCGTCTCTGTTTTTAGCGTCCCAACACGGATGATGAGTAGTGTACATTACTCTTGCTCCTGAACCCTGTGCTTTACTTTTCTTTGTTTTATCGTCAGTAACCACATATGTTTTATAGTTAACAAAGAAAACTGCGTCTGCCCATTCTTTTACCAATGGTGCAACAAGTTTTGTAAGTTTCATTTCATATCTGTCATAAGCACCCATTTCGTCAGGTTGCTCAAATTTACGCAAATATGAATGAGCAGTTATAACAACATTAACGCCTTTTGCAATAACTTCATCAAGTAAATTCAAAAGTTTACCGAATTCATCTCTCAAATAGGTAAAGCCTGTACCGTATCCGAAATCAGCAATACTTGTCTTTTTATGTACGGCGCACACAGATTGTGCACATAGTTTTTCTGCCCAATCTGCCGTGTCTATTACATAGGTTTTGCAAGGAGTGTTATCCCTTACATACTGAGCCTGTTGCAAAAGCATTTCCCAACTCGAAGGTACGTCAAACCTTTTAATGTTTAATTTTTTTGTGCTGCCTTCGGTGTCGGAAAACAGAGGGTCGGGGAACTTTGAAGCAAAGGTTGATTTTCCTATTCCTTCAGGACCGTAAACTATGACCTTCTGCGCCGAAGGCACAATTCCGCTTGTTATATTCATTTAAAAAACTCCCTTCTGAAATTTCGGTTTAAAATTATTTTCTGTTTCGTTTTGATTGACGCTGTAACCGTCTTCGATGATAATTGAGCACTCATCTCCTGTACCTACACGGGTTGCAATGACTTGCAATTCTTCACTCTCAAGCCACTGTGAGAATTCCTGAAGTGTTTCTGTGTCCATTTGTTCAAGTTTATCAACTAAAACAAAACCGCACTCAGGATTTAATTTACGAATAATAGCGGTAGCAACTCTGAGTTGTTCTGAACCGCTCATATTGTCCCATTTCATTCCTTTATATGTAATCTCGCCATTAACTACTGAAAGTTCAGGCAATGGCAAATCTGCATTGTCAAGCAGTTTCTTTTTATCGGCTCTAATCTTTTCAAGTTCGGCTGTTAATGTTTCATATTGAGCTTGAAAATCATGTGCACTTTCTTCTGCTCTTTCTTTATCAAGATTAGAACGGATTTTAATATTCAACTTGTCAATTTGTTCAATATTTTTTTCAAGTTCTGCCGTTGACCTGTCCACTAAATCCACAGCAGACAACTCTGCCAACTTCAAATCTGCATTAACTCTGTTCAGTTCTTCTTCAAGCAAATGCTTTTTCTCTCGCAGTTCACTTAAATGCTCACGCTTTTTTTGATTTTGTGCGTTAGTGTAAAGTATTTCTTGTTGTTGCTTTATGAGTTCGGATGCTGAAATCGGCTCTGACGGAACGCCTTCGTAAAAAGTCATTTCATCGGCATATTTCTTCTTTTGCTGTGCAATCTGTCCGATAGTATGGCGTTCATTGTATTTTTCTGTCTCAGCATGTTCGAGTTCGACAAGTCTGTCGCCGACTCCTATAATTTGGAGAAGGATGTTAGCCTTCTCATTTGCAGTCGCTTGCAAAAACTTCGGTAAATTAAGCGCAAATGACTCAATGAATTCATTCAGAAGTTGCTGACCGCCTTTATTCCCATTGGAATCAATAACTTTAAGACTGCTGTTTTTACCTGCCCTTTCAACTACAATTCCGTTTGAAAGTGTGATTTTTAGATAAGGCTGAACAACTGAACCTTCCCTGTTTGCTTGAGACGGTTTAAATCTATCTCCGCCGAGAGCCCATGCTATTGAATCAAGCACAGATGTCTTGCCTTGATTGTTTCTGCCGCCTACGATAGTCAAACCGTTTGGTGTCGGTTCGAGTTTTACGGCTTTAATTCTTTTTACATTTTCGATTTGTAATTCGTTAATCTTCACGGACATTTTTTTCGTTATTCCTTTCTTTTATGTTGTTTTCGAGAGCGAACAAATACGCTTCTCTGAAATCGTTTGTTTCAACTATTTTTCTGATAATGCTTTGTTGTTCTTCCTTAATTCTGTGCTCCTCATCGAGTTGTAGCCTCTGCAAAACCGTAACCGCTGCCAATGCACTTAACAATGCACAAGCGAAGAACAACAACGGAATTGCGAAAAACGATGTTACAAGACTGTCAACTGTCAGCACGAACAGAACAAAGCAGACTACTGCAAGTCCCACGCATAAATAAACTATCGCCATTTTGAACTTCCTTTCTTATATAAGAATTTTAATTAATATAATCACACCGACAATCGCTGAAACTGTTTGTAAAGCAAGTATGAAACTGTTTATTTTATTTGTTACGTTTTTTAAATTTGCAACCTCATCGGTAAGTGATTTGACAATCGCTTCAAGTTCGGACATTACTCATCACTCCTCACAGCCTTTTAAAAACAATGCATTCATAGCAAGTCTTGAAGTGTAGTATGTCTTGCCGATTTTAGTTCTGCCTGCCTGCATCATAAGCCTTGCTGCGTGGTCATTGGTGCAGTCGAGTTCCTCTGCCCATTCGGTTGTTGAAAGGTGTTCGTCTCCCAACAGGTCAGAACTGCTGATATTGATTTGATATGTAACATTTCTGTTACCCTGCATTAAATTCTGTATCATTGTTCAACTTCCTTCCTCACTAAAAACTTGTTAATGAAATAACTTTGACCTTTACCTGTTACTTTTGTTGTTTTGGTAATGCGAACGGAACCGTCGGGATTATTAACTGTTCTTTCTTTAATTTCAAACAGTTTCAAGTCCATTGCCTTTTGTGTCGGCATATTTTTACTCGTGCCGTTCTTGATTAAGTAACCGTTCTCTCTCATCCAATCAAAAAGCCTCTTTTGTCCAATATTCACACCATTTTGCTTAATGAGTTTCGCAAGGTCGCCGATTAAAATTGAGTTTTGAGCCGTTTCAACTGCATTTGCAAACAAGACTTTCGGTTTATCTTCTTCAATCTTTTTATTTAACTTTTTAACAGTTTCAAGTGTAGATTTGAAAAGCAGTTTTGTTTGGTCGTCTGCAAACGGTAAATATGTATTTATGAACATATCATCATTTGAAACATATCCGCCTGTTTTACGAATTGTCGGAAGTATTTCCGATGTTACCCAATGCTTGAACTTTTTAGCCGTCGGCAACTTACTTGAGAGTATAAGGCTGTAAAGACCGCTTTCGTTGATAAGCCAACCGCCACGCTGTCCTAACTCAATCCCAAATTGGGACTGAGTTTTTCCGTCTAACATTTTTCTGTCGTCCTCATCAACACGGTCTTGAATTGCTTTTGTTGTTCTTTCATATCCGAGAACCTCTGCAACATCTTTACCGACAAACCACGGCTCGTTGTTTACTGTTACTGTTCTGATTTCTCCGAACTCTTCATTTTTGAATATTTGTAAATTTTCCATTTTCATTACTCCTTGATTTAATATTTGATATTTGCTATAATCAAGGTGTCTTGTGTCTTGATATGCAAATATCATTTAAAGGTCGTCCGCTTCGGCGGGCGGCTTTTTTTAGTTAAACGCACGCCAAATGTCTTTTTTTTCATTTGACAAACACCAATCTCTCGGCGCATCGATTTTTAACTTACAGCCTTCATCAGTACACAAACAGCAATTGTTACACTTTTCATCCATATGCTTTTTGCATTCATTACGAACGACTTTAAGTGCGTTTAAAAGTTCTTTTTTCTCTTCATTTGTCATCGTTTCCACCACCTCTCCATCTTCATCGTCTAACCCATCGGGTTGCCACCCCATTAAATATGCAGGTGTTGTATTAAGTGCTTTTGCAATTATTTCAATTTTTTTGCTTGTAAGATTTCTTTCGCCATCTTCTATTTTAGAAATTGTAGACCTACTTGAATAACCACACTTTGTCGCTAATTCGTCTTGAGTAAGATTGTTCTCTAATCTTATTTTTTTTATTTTTTCGCCGATATTACTATAAGAAGAGTTACAAGCGCAGTTTAAATCTCCTGAAAAGAAAATAATCGGGTCAATATTTAATGCTTTTGCAATTTTCTCAATACGGTCAAAAGGTATTTTATTTATATCTCCTGTGACGTATCTATGCAGTGTTGTTTTAGGAATATCCGTTATTTCCGATAGTTCATCATAGGAAATATTTTTTTGATGAATTACAGAAAAAAGTTTTTCAGAAATTATATTCATTTAGTGTCCTCCAATATTCTGTTTTTCTACAATAGTAGAATCATTTGGTAAAAAAATACATTCAACAGGAATTCTTGTTATTTCACTGATTTTTTGAAGTTGAATAAAATTTGGAATGGTATCGCCTTTTTCCCAATTTTTAATGGTATCAGTGCAAACTCCGAGTATTATTGCAAGGTCACTCTGTCTTAAATTCGCATTAATCCTGCACGCTTTTAGCGATATGCTTAAATGATTATTTCCTTTGCTCATGATATCACCTCCTTTTGCCGGTGTTTTCTAATTCTACCATAGTAGAAATAAAAAGTCAATACTAAAGTAGAATTTTTTCTAAATTCTATTGACTTTTTTCTACTTTAGGTATATTATCATAATGTAATGAGGTGTTATATTATGGATAATAAAAACTTTAGAGATGATTCTAAAAAAACATTCGCAAAAAAATTAAACCATTATATGAATATAAATAATAAAACCCAAGATGATATTGTAAAAGAACTCGGAATAAATAAATCAACAATATCAACTTGGTGCAGAGGCTTAAAAATGCCGAGAATTGAATCAATAAAAAAATTAGCAACTTATTTTAAAATTTCTCCTTCACTTTTAATTGATTGGCAACCTGATGAGTTAGACAAAGCGGTATTAGAAATATATCCTGATTGGTTTCCTTACGAAAACAACTATCTTCCTTATACAAATAAAGATAACAGTCTTAACAACATATCTAATATCATCCCACTGCCTAAAACAAGAAAAGTTCCCCGACTTGGCAAGATTGCCTGCGGAGAACCGATATTGGCAGAAGAAAACTATGAAGATTACGACGATGTTCCTGAAGATATTAAATGTGATTTCACTCTTATATGTGATGGCGACAGTATGATAAACGCTCGAATACAAGACGGAGATGTAGTTTATTTTCGTGAGCAATCGCAGGTTGAAAACGGTGAAATCGCAGCCTGCCTTGTTGACGGAGAATTTGAAACAAAAGCGACACTAAAACGCTTTTATAAATATGATGATAAAATCATACTGCAAGCCGAGAACCCGAATTATCAGCCTTTCGTGTATGTAAATGAGGAAATGAACAAAGTACGCATTATAGGCAAAGCAGTAGGTTTTACAAGCAGATTATAAAAAAATACCCCTACCCTGCGCCAATAGGATAGAGGATACAAACGAAGTGATTTTATGAATTTATACAATCAAATATCAAAAATCGGCAAAAAGTACGGTGCCGACAAAATAGTTCTATACGGCTCAAGAGCAAGGGGCGACAACAGAGAACGCAGCGACATTGACATTGCGGTTTTTGGTCTGTCCGAAAGCAAACAAGGTGCATTTTCTGCCGAAATTGAAGAACTCCCCACCCTGCTTGACTTTGACATTGCTTTTATTTCAAAGAACACAAGTCAAGCACTTTTGAAAAACATTGAAAAGGACGGTAAAATAATTATGAGCAAATTTGAAGAAAAAGCCAAAAAATTTACCTCTGCCGTTGCAAGACTCGAAGAAGCCGTTGCAGAATATAAAGAGTTCGGCATTTCAACTGCAAGGGACGGCGTTATTCAGCGTTTTGAAATCTGCACGGAACTTGCGTGGAAAACCACAAGGGAGTACTTGCTCGACCAAGGCTACACGGAAATTAACAGTCCTAAATCAGTTATGAAACAGGCTTACGCAGACGGTATAATCGACAACGAAGAAGAATGGCTGAATGTGCTAAATGCAAGGAATTTAAGTTCTCACTTGTACGATGAAGAAACTGCAAGCGATATTTACACCAATATTGAAAGCAAATATATTTCTTTGTTTAAAGAACTTTTGCAAAAATTAAAATAAAAAAAAGCCCCTCAACTGCTACCAACAGTCAAGGGACAAAGCAAGGTGTGATACACCAAGCCGTCGCAAGCATATTGTATCACACCCTGCTGAAAAATTCAACAGGGTATTTTTATGCCCTTTTTTAAAATTAAAGGAGTGATACAATGCCAAAAACAAGAGGAAACGGCGAAGGCTCAATTTATAAGGTCGCAAGTAAAAACCTTTGGGCGTGCCAAGTAACCTTGCCGAACGGCAAGAGAAAGACCTTGTACGGAAAAACCCGAAAAGAAACGAAAGA
>OFMI01000356.1_pt1 | contig 41296 bp, 46 predicted proteins | sample 1541741 | NCBI WGS metagenome assembly OFMI01 (sample SAMN04209219, study PRJEB22552) | human gut metagenome | biome: gut; material: feces | host: Homo sapiens | place: USA: Oklahoma | reverse complement strand
ATAAAAAGGCTCCTTTCGAAGCCCTATAGTAGTCCAGAATTTTGTCCGCACCCTCCACTCATTTAAAAATTTCCATCTTTAAGAAAATGTAAAATATGCCCCATAGATCGAAATTCTTACCACCCACACAGCAAGAACCTATACCGCTAGAGAAAAACGCTCAGAATCAACCTAGAAACAATTTTTAAGAGATTCCCTACCAATTGGACACCCACACCGATACAGAGCAAAACAGCCCCATATATACGCATTTAAACCCTTGCAGAGAGGGCAAAAGAAGAGGACTAGGATAAGAATTCCCAGTCCCTTTTTATGTCTGCCTTATTCAATTATTGTATCGGCTCTATACATGATATCATCAATATAATTATTATTTGGATTGTAGATCATTACAGATTCAATCCGTGTTCCTATAGCCAAGTCACCATGATATTTTATATAACCTTGATAATCAATTTGGCCATCACCGTTTTCACCTGTTACCGTTCCCGTAACAACTTCAATGATTATCTTTCCGTCACGATGTTGTAAAGCTTCATAGCATTTATCAGATTCCTCTTGACTGTCAATATAATAAATCTCTGTTTGAAAATCATCGGTCATATTCTGCGGTAGTTCCACCGATGTTTCAATACTTTTTACATCATTACTCTTTGCAGTGTCTTCACTGTTCTTTGTTGTGTCTTTGCATCTTGTTACCATCATCATCATTGTTGCACTAATCATCATTACTTTAACTATTCTGTTCTTCATATCTCTTTACATCTTTTCATATATGTTAGGGTGTACCTGTTATTGATACACCCTTTGATTATCATTGCTATTGTTCATTCAATATGTAGTTGACTGCTTTCTCAGCTCTGCTACTTGCTGATACGATGAAGTGAGTATCGTTCTTTAATACTCTTAACCAGCTCTGTATATATGCGCTTGAGTTCTTAAAGCTCTTTGAAGTTTCAATACCTAACATATTAACAAGTGTTGCACTTCCCAACTCTGCAACTAATTCTTCTTTAGAATAGCTTTCACTCCCGAAGTGTGCGCTTGCACCTGTTTCCAGTCTGTCAAGTCTGCTCTTATGTCCAGTGCTATGAACCATTTCATGAAATAGAGTTGAATAAAATTCCTCGATATTCTGATACTGTTCCTTACAAGGTACTTGAATGTAGTCAGCAGTAGGTGAGTAGTAAGCTTTATCAGATATTGTTTCTCTTATCTGCAAATGTTCTCTTGCCATATAATCGACTTTGATTTTTTCAGCCTGTTCAATTGGTTCATGCTCATTTACTTTTATATCTTCTTTCGGCTCAACTTCATCAACTTGTGAGATGTGAAAGACGTTGAAGTATTTAAGTATAGGTATCTGTCTTATAACTTTCTCACCGTTTTCGTTTTCTTCTTCAATCGGTTGAATTTTCCAAAACACTACCTGTTCGGCTTTCTCACCTTTTCTGATGTGACCGCCTAAATCAGTCCATTGTTTAAAGGTTGCATATTCACCAGTGTGTTGAAGTGTCATCTGATTCAATAATGAATATGGCTTATTGCTTATCCTATTATAAGCACCTTTATTAGATCCGCTCCAAGGCTTCTGCCAAGGTATCATACCTTTTTCTAACTGTTCAATAATTCTATTTGTTACCATTTCATATACGTTCGTTTTCATATATTTGAACCTCCTCTGTATTTAATTGTTGTAATTATAATACACGATAACGTGTACTTCTGCAATGGCAATAATACACGAAAAGATGTACTTTTAATTGTGAATAATACACATATACGTGTACTTTTGCACAAAAGAACAGTACACGATAACGTGTATATTTGTTGATTCTGTCAATATACAAAGTACACACTATCGTGTACAATATAATCACAAACAAAACAACAGAGACACACGAACATCCCGAAAAGATGTGAAGTTGAAATCCATATACCTGTGAGCGTCCCGAGAGATTAGCAATAGTCAGGAAGATGATTCAACCGTGTTTCTCCCATACAAGAAAGTGAGGAATTGATATGTGTAAAAATATGAAAGAGTTACAGACAGTTTCAGAAAAGATATTTGAATTAGAGCAGAAGAAAGCTAAGAAGAAAAAAGAAGTAGACGCACTCGAGAAAGAAATCAAACAGTTGAAAGCTGAAACTTCTACATATATGAAAAAGCGTCAGAAAAACGAGTTAACAGTTGCAGGCTTAACAATCTTATTCACAGCTTTCACAAAAGCATCATTTGATAAAGAGGTTTTCATTGCTGATGAAGGTGAAGAAAAATATAAAAAGTATCTAAAAGATATTCCAGTTGAAAGAGTAACAATTAGACTTGCAAAAAATTAAATAACAGTAACGGCGGAGCAATCCGCCAACGCTGTAATGCTACCACCTACAGGGTGAGAGTTCCAAGTCTCTAAAAGCAGAGGACAGCGAGAAAGAAGAAAGAGAGGTAATCAAAATGAGATTCAAAACAGTGGCGGTATTTGATAACTATGAGGTGGTAGAGCCGACTGAACCAGTTAAACGAATTGAAGTTATTGATATTCGTAAACGTTCAGTTGCAAGTGTTCCGGTAAAACACAATAAGCACAAAATCAGCAAAGATGAATGTGACAGAGAATTGACTATATCTGCAATCGTTGCAAGTGTGATTCTGGTTTTGTTTGTCTTTGGGATGGTAGTTACATGGATTGTCTTTGGATATTAAGAAAGAGGGTAAAGGATTATGAAGAGTTTCAAATTAAATCAGAAAGTATTATGGCACACAGAAGATTTTGATGGGACGGTAGATCAGATGGTAGTTATCACAGAGGTGCATGAAGATCACTGCATAGCAACTACAGAAGACGGTATCAATCTTTGGGTTGATGAAGACACAGAAGAAGAGTTCATCATCATAGACGAGGAGGTGTAGCACCATGATGTACAGTGAATTTTTATCTATGACGGGTAAAGAAGAAAGTTATATCTCTTACAAGGAATACACAGAATCCATTGAGCCGATTTATATGGACTGCAATCTTGACACTAAACAAGAGTTTATAAAGTTCTTCAATGAGACATTTGAAAAGATGGTATATCCAGTTGTTGAAAAGATTCTTGATGATCTGCCGTTAACTGATACATGGGAATACGTTTACGGTAATCGGTCAGACATTCAGAAAAAGCTTGAGACAGCAGATGATAAAGCACGACATTTGGCATATCAGTACATGAGATTATATCTCAACATTTGAAGGGAGCATGAACATGGACGCTCATAAAATAGCAGATATCCTTTTTAACTTATCTCTTGATATGGATTATGCAGATTATTTAGATGAATACGATATCGAGATTGATTACATAGAACAAGAATTGCATTCGATAAAAGATAGCAATGATGTCTTGTATGCAATGCTAGAAAGAATCGCATGGCAAAATCCAGATTATTATCAATGGGCATTAAACAGGCAGTGACGGTTGAGCCGTGGGTCATTCAGTTGACCGCTTGCCATTAAGCAATATTGCAAATATACAAATAAATAATTCTATGAAAGTTGAGGTATAAGAGTATGGCACAGGAACACAGAAGAGGACGTAAAGCAGAGTACACAGACAGACCATTAACAGAGGAAGAAAAGATTTTTGCGGAGGAACATCATGACATGATTTATCGGTATTTAAGAATACATGGATTGTCAATTGATCCGTGGTATGACATCTTAATTATTCCATATCTTCAGGCAGTAAAGAAGTATCACACATATGAGCATTTACAGAAGCTTAAATTCGATCAGATTTTCTTTAGAACGTTGGATAATGCACGTAGTAATCATTATCGGGACATGAATCGTCAGAAGAGACGACCAGAAGGAAAAGTCGTTAGTTTCGATGAAGTAATTTCGTCAATCTATAGCGACAATGAAAACGGTGCTTGTATGGAAATCTTGGGCGGAGTATCTGAGAACTATCATAATACGATTGAACATCAGATTATCGATAAACTTGAATTGGATAATCTTATGGACGAATTTGATAGAGATAACCAGAGAAAGATACTCGAATTACTTATTGTTGGATATTCCCAAAAAGAGATTAGAAAACTTTTGGAGATTAATCTTTATCGCTGGAAAAAACTTATGACTGATACGAAAGTGCTTGTTGAAAAATATCTGGACGAGTATTACAACGACTAACTATATAAACGGAGAGTTGTCAATCAAGGCAATTCTCCAATACAGAGAAAGAGGAAAATATATGGCAGACAGATTGAAAACATTCACAGAAGAAGAGAAAAGGTTAGCGGAAAAGAATCATGATCTGGTTTACCAGTTCTTGAGAGCGCATAACTACAGTATGGAAGATTACTATAATATCGTCGTATTCGGATATCTGAAGGGAATTCAGAAGTATTGCAGATATGTTGGAAACAATACGGAAAATAATCTTGATGGTATCTGTTGGAACTGCATGAGATCAGAGATGAAGAGCCACTTCAAAATGGAAACAGCAAAGAAAAGGCAACCAACGGAAATAATTATGACAAAGGTATCATCCGCAGAAGATGAGGTAATTGCATTGGAAATTTTAAAGCTCGTGATGGAAAATTTGACCATTCGGCAGCAAAACATTATTACATTAAAAATGCTTGGATATAGCAATACAGAGATATGTTTGATGATGGAAATAAGCAAATCATCATACTACAGGGAACTTGAAAACATTCGTCAGATGCTTGTTGACGGAAAATTTTAAAGAAAGAGTTGGAGGAACGTAAATGTTTAAATCAGTATTTTTTGAATTAGGAAGAGAAGTAGTAACACCTGGAATCTATGGAGCAATGGAGTCAAGTCGAGAATTTGCATTGGAAATAATGCACGCTATGCAACTATTTTGCCTTGGAAACTGGGGCAGAATGTCAGAAGAAGACAAAGAGATGAATGAGCTTGCATTGAAAGATGGCGGTCGATTAATGGGAACATATAAAACTTGTAAAGGGAAAGTTTGGATTATAACTGAAGCTGACAGATCTGTGACAACTGTATTATTTCCAAGAGAGTATTAGGCGGTGGAAAATATGGCAATAGTTATTACAAATGGAACATATTACATATGTCTAAATGAAAATGGAAAGCACAGGAAGACGGAAGATATCAATAAGGCAATTCAATATGATAGCATAAATCAAGCTAAAAAGTATTTGTGGGCACATCAAGATCGCAAGACACAAGGATATTATATCTATGATACTGAGAAAGATCAGGTCATTTGGAAACAAGTAGTACAGAGAAAGCATAGAAGCGCAGTGACAAGAGAAATGTTATATAAACAATATGATGGAAGATGCCAGTTGTGTGGAAAGAAATTAACCTTAGATGATATGACATTGGATCATATAGTTCCATTGAATTTAGGTGGCGCAGATAGATTGGAAAATATTCAGATTGCCTGTTTCGCTTGTAATCAATTGAAGAAGAACATTCTTCCGGAAGACTTTTTGAATCGGGTAACGAATGTATTCATGTACCAGATGGAAAAGAAATGCAGACACAATCTTCAATGGAAATGTATAAAGAGATTACTGAAGACATTAGGATAAATTATATACGGCACTGATGGAAATTAATTCTGTCGGTGTCGTATTAACTACTAGGAAAGAACAGCGGAAATATGATATACTATTAATACGAATATAGGTAAAACCTATGTTTGTATAATAGGGAAAGCGAGGACATAATGTTGGCTTTAAAAGAGACGATAAAGACAATTTCAAAAGATAAAAAAGTAACTCAGTTAGAAATGGCAGAGATGTTGGGGATAAGCAAACAGAATTTTAGTAACAAAATGCAACGTAATACTTTTTCACCGGATGAACTTGCAAAAATAGCAGATAAATTAGGAATGGAACTTGCTTTTATTGATAAAGATGCAGAAATCAAAGGTGGAAAATATATCATAGAAAGTAATGCAGAATAATCCACCCATAAACACTATATCCCAACAATCAACCAGTAAAAAAGACGTTGGAATTATATGCCAAACAATACACATGATATTATTTAAAGTTTTCATAAATTGAGTATTGGCTGGGGCATTGCCGTTTTATAATAATGTAAAGGCAGAATGGATTGTGTTGTAAATGGATGATAAAAGTAGTAAAATTTTATCTATGATAATATTGACGTACATAATACTGTACGTTATAATTTAAGTACAGAAAACTGTACGGAGGTGAATGGAATGTTAGCTGTAAATTATACATCATTAAGAGAAAATATGAAAAGTTATATGGATCAAGTAACTGATGATTATGAAACAATGATAGTTACCCGTAAGAACAATAAAAATGTTGTTATGATGTCTGAAGAAGCTTACAATAACTTGATGGAAAATATTCATGTTATGGGAAATAAAGCTAATTATGACTGGCTAATGGAATCAAAAGCACAGTTAGAAAATGGAAATTTTGCTTCTCATACATTAACTGAGGTGGCAGAAGATGAATAAAATGTTTACTGATAATGGCTGGGAAGATTACACGTATTGGCAGACAGAAGATAAGAAGACCTTGAAAAAAATCAATAATCTTATAAAAGATATTGATCGGAATGGAAACGAAGGCATAGGAAAGCCAGAGCCTTTGACAGGGAATTTATCAGGTTATTGGAGTAGACGAATTAATGATAAAGACCGATTGATTTATCGTATTGATGAACAGAATATTTATATTTTGGCTTGTAGACAGCATTATAGCGACAAGTAATATTAAGCACTAGCGGAAGAAATAAAATCTTCCGCTAGTGCTTTTCTTTATCCTGCTGCCGTTCATGTATTTTTGATAGAGTCTTTTCGAGAGAAGCTTTATCCCATTGTTGACGGATTGTTTCATGTTCTAACTCAGCAATTTGCCGACTCAGATAATCATTCGCCCAATTCATTAAGAAGCTTGGAACAATAGGTAAATGCTGAATGACGGAAAAAACAATATCTTCTGATTTCTCAACGAAAAATTCTTAAATTATTTTTCAAATTTCTGGGAAAATTCTTTCTAACTTTCCATTTTATATAATGAAGAGACAAGTGCACACAATACATTCACACACGGAAAGGAAATAAAAGACATGGAGAGCAGAGAAAGAATAGAACAGATGATGGAAGAACAGTATAACAAAGGTATTACAGTTGGAATGGAGTTAATGATGGAAAAGTTGCGAATGGCAGCAGAAAACGGTACACCGATTGAGATTGATGGTCGGGCATGGTATTTGAAATCAGATATTGAGAACTTGAGAGATATCTTTGAAGATATGGAGAACGGAGGATTATAAGATGGAAATTAATACAAAGTATGAGATGGGACAGAAAGTATATAGAGCAAGAGTAATAAAGAGAACGTTTGACATAGAAGAGACGTGCGATTTGTGTTGTGGCGAGAAAAAAATAAATTATAAAGGCTATTCATGTATGTGTCCTAAGTGTGACGGAGAAGGAAAGATTATTACAGGACAGAAAACAAAATTATCCAGAGAAATTCAAAAGCCGAGAGAGATTACAAGTGTCAAAGTGTCTTTTTCTATTAATGGTCTAAGTGTGAGATATAAAGTCAATGGACATAATGTGCCGGAAGATGAATTATTCTTGACAATGGAAGAAGTAGAAGAACATTTCAAAGAGGATGATAAAGATGTGCGTCAGCAATAAAGATATACAATCGGAGATAATACGTCAAAGGATACGTGAGGGAATGGTAAAAGAGTTGAAAAATCAGATGTCCCGGAAACAGATTGCAAAGGTCAGGATTGCTTATAATAAGGTATCAGTTGGATATGAGTTTTCTAAAAGAGGTGAGAGAGGAAGTGCAGAAGAGTAAAGTGGAACTGACAGAAAAAGAGTACGAAGTATATCAGTTCTTAATCAAGTATGTAAAAGAGCAAGGATATCCACCAAGCCTTAGAGAAATAAGTAAAGCTACTGGAATTGCAAGCACTTCTGATGTGAAATTTTATCTGGACAAATTGGAAAACAAGAAAAAGATTAGAAAAGAATTTGGTGTTTCGAGAGTGATCTGTTTGACAGAATATACTCTTGTACATAAGAAGAGTATAAAGTAATATCAAGAGCTGTGATCTGAAAAAGGTCATGGCTTTTTTTGTTCCGGGAAGAGAGTTCGGTGGATGTGGAATAAATGTATAAACCTAGTAAAAAGGTAGGGAATATAAAATATTATTTATAGTTTGAAGTGTAGAAAGTATTGATTTATAGGTAAGTTCGGTAGAATAGCTTAAATACGGGATAAAATAAATATAACCCTAGTAAAATAGTAGGAATTAAATAAGGAAGATTGTCAGAAATCCTTATAGAATAAGGGTTATTCGAACAAGAAACCGAATAGTTTACTGAGAATGTGGTGAGAGTAGGATGGAAGAAATGTCCGTAAAATAAGGAAATTATAGAAATCATGGGGACAGGATATCGTGTGGAACGAGGTATTATATAGAAGGAATTGAGTTCGAAAGGATAATTTTTTTTGGTATGGTAGAGGAGATATTGAATAATCCGGTGCAGCAGTACAAATATCAAATATTTTTAAATTTGCATAAAAATCATAAATATGTATGTTACAGTAAGAACAGGTGGTAGGATGTCAGAAATTTCAACTTTCACATAATTCACATTCAGATATGCTACAATAAATACAAGAAGTCGATTTCTATTGTAAAAAATGATACTGGTAAATATATTATTATTTGAACAAAGGAGATAAGAAATGCAGATTTACAAAAATTCAGTAATCGTAACAACATTAATATCCATTGTAAGCTTCATGGCAAGTTTTGTATTGAAATTTTATCTTACTGGAAAAGAAGTTGGATTTTGGTATGATATTTCAATAGGAGTATTCGGTGGTGCAATATTGACGTTGATAACATCTGTCATAGGCTATAGGGTTGAGAGAAGAAAGGCGTTAGAAGGATTTTGGTTATATATTCAAAAAATATTAAAATATTTCAGTAATTATGAAAGCTCGATGACCGTTGAACAGAAAATAGGATTTTTTATAGATCTTTACAATCAGGATAGAGTTGAGATGAACACATATTTAGGAGATATTCATTTTTTATTTGATTGGAAAGAAAAAACATTTCGCTATATTTACAATTCTATTTATTGTCCAATTGAAAGAATATATAACTTAGTTACATTGTATTATGGAGATTTAAAAGCATATAAAAATGGATTCAATAGAAATGACGGGGATATACAGAGCTATATAAGTAAAATAGAATCATTAATTATAGAAAAAACAATTTATAAAGTTCCAAGCGCAATAGATGAAAAGGGAAGAGTTATTTCAGAATCGGTTTTACCTAAAGAACGTAATAAGATAGTAGATAGTATAGCAGATGAACTGAATAACAGGTATTATATAATTATGTATGGAAAACGTACATATAAGAAGGAAAATGCTAAACAGAACAAATAAATAACGGGAGGTAATACATATGAAGAAAGCTACATTAGATGCAACAGATGAAAATATTTTACAATTAATCAAAGAACAGAATATAACATCAAGAAATTCTGAAATTAAAGATTTTGTAGAAGCGTTGGATACGATAGAAGGAAATATGTTTATAAGTCTTGATGCCAGATGGGGAGAGGGAAAAACATTTTATGTACGTCAGATTGAAAAGACGTTAGAATATCTGACGATGAAAAAATTTGGTACAGATGACATACAAGATGAGTTGAATAAAATGAAACCGTATTTTGTAGGTACTGCATTGGAAGAGGTTGCTTTAAAAAATTCATATTTCCCAGTATATTATAATGCCTGGCTGTATGATGATCATACTGATCCGTTGCTGTCGTTGTTATATGTTGTTGTAAAAAAATGTGGGAAAATAATTAATCCTCAACTTACAAAAGAAAAATCAGACAGAATAAAGCAAATGCTACAATCAATACAAGTTAATTTTCCGTTCTTTTCTATAAATGGAGAGCAAGTTGTTAATGCTGTATCTAATAAAAATATTTTTGAAGAAATTCAATTGGCAGAGGATATTAGAAATGAGGTTAAATTAATTTTTGATGAAGTAATTGTAGAGCAAGCACAGAAATTAGTCATATTTATTGATGAATTGGACAGATGCAGACCTAGTTATGCTTTAGAAATGTTGGAACGTATAAAACATTATTTTGATGATGATCGAATCATTTTTGTCGTGTCTGTAAATAAAGAACAACTGACGCATACAATAACCACGTATTATGGAGAAGGCTTTGATTCGACAGGATATTTGAATAAATTTTTTGATATCGAAGCATATCTTCCGACATTGAGTATAAATAATAATGAAATTAATGAATATAGATCAGACCAGAGATGGTTAAATCGTTTTACAAATATGTTAAATAAATATTATCGATTAACATTGAGGGATGCATTGATCTATAATCAGAGAATTGAATCATTAAGTTCTATTTCAGAAATTAATGATTACTCATTAGGTGGTTGCTGTTTATCTTTGTTCATACCAATTATCATAGCATTAGATATGAAAGATGCAAAAACAAAAACAGAATTTTTGAATGGGAATCGTAATTTTTTTGAAGAAATAAATGAGTTAGATGAAATGAGAAGCTTTTATGGATGTTTGGATAGATCAAGCCAAGAGGAAAAAGATAGGATTGCTTCAGGAAAAGAAAAAATTATGGCAATTTATGATTATGCATTTAAAAATGATACAAATGCACTTAATAAAGTGTCAGTAGCTATAGCTGATGTGGGAAGAGGCATTAAAGAAAAATGCCTTAAATTTAGCGGACAAATGAGAGTGGATTCATAGACGTAATCTCCTACCAGCTCAAAGAATATCTGTAGTAGATAAGTTTAAAAAGAAAATTCAGGAACAGGCAAAATCTACACAAGGAACACGTACGGATTTAACTTCTTCTCCAAATGGAGAAAAAGTAATCAGTACTCATACAGACAAAGAACTTGCAAAAATGGCAGGTGTAGGAACTGGTACAATTGCTAGATATAACCGTGTGATGAAATCTGATGACGAAGTAAAACAACGAAAAGTTACTGTTGAATATGTGAAGTTGTGTGGATATAAAAATGGAGAAATGGGAAATGGAAGAAAGAAGGAGTGCCAACTTGGCGCACCTACTCTGCTATCTCTTGATGAAATAGCATCACAGCTAGGAACATCAAAAACAAACCTAAAACGTGCCTTAACCATTGAGCGCAACCTTACTGAATCAATGAAGCAACTTCTTAATGATGGTGTTATTTCAAAAACTGTTCAGCAAAGAAAGTAGGAAAACGTATTAAGGAACTGGAGAGATTGTATGGAATCCAGCATGGCAGTGACAGAAAAACTTCAAATCCGAAAGTTTCGGACTTGAATCAGTCAGACATTGCGGAAATGATTGGAAATTCAGTTGACATTCTTCAGAATTAAAAAATACTTTCTGAAATGATTTCGGAAAATGTAATATATTATAAGAAGAAAGTCGTTTGATCATAAAGCATAAGATAAGAAGAACCCTCCGGTTATTGTGCCGGAGGGAGTTTTAGTTATAAAGTTGCCATGAAGTCATTAAATTTAATAATTTTATCTATAAGATATTGAGGAAGAGAACCAATAATTTGAAATTCGGAATCCTCTGGTAAAGTCCGAATTGTATCTAAACGAAGATAACATGTCTTAGATTCAATTGTTTCCAGTTTTAGATTAGGTATCGATATATATAGATTATTAGATGATGGTATGAAAGATAATGAGGCAATTTTATAACTGTAATCTATATTATTGAAGATAGAAATTTGCTGAGTTGATTTTTTATCAGTAATGACATAATGATAGATGCCTGTTCGATCTGAATGTCCTGGAAATCTACGTATAGGTGTTTTGGATACAATAATTGTTCCAACGTTTAATATTTTAGAAGCATTATCATCTACTTTTATGCTTGATATATATTTGACAACATTTTCTATATCGCAATCATATTCATTACATATTTTATCTACAGTAGTGAGAGAAATTGGCTCATCTTTACCTAATTTTGCTAATGTTGCATTTGATATGCCGACTGATTTAGCGAATTCCATCTTACTTATTCCTTTTTCCTCTAACATATCCCATAACGGTTTATAAGAAAGACTCAATATAGTCACCTCCCTTGCTATATCATAACATTAAATTCTATAAAAGTAAAACTAATTTCAAAAAAACAGAAGAAAGATATTGACATAGTTAGGAAAAAGATGTACACTTGGTTTACAAAAACAGAAAGGAGTGTAGAAAAACAGAAATAAGAACAAGCGTTTGATAAGATAGTTGACAGAACAAACGTTCTGATTTAGAATGATAGAGGAATAAAAAAGAAGCCAACGCTTTGCAGAGCATCGGCTTCCGAGATGATATTGCAGTATCATCTTACATATGTACAAGACTCACGAATGAATCTTTCGCAAAGATAAGTATAACATCAAAAATCAATCGTGACAAGTCTGTCACATAAATTCCAACTATTAAAAACAGAACAGAGTACCAAATTAACAGGTGAAGTCTATCCATATAAGCATACATCATCGTTTATTTGTGTACACAAAATGAACCTTGAAAATAGAATACGGAGGTATCCACACATGAAACATCAAAAAGATTGGGAGCAACCAGAGTGTAATCACTGCCAACACTACAGTGACGAGTGCAGACGGGGGAGTTGTTTCTGGCAACCCAATAATAAACGTGTGCCGAGTAAAGAACATGGCTGAGAACAGCCTATTATTTTTAATTCGTAAATCCGAGTTTGTAAATAAGTAAAACAATGTTTGAAAGAAGGTGAGATATAGGTGGACAAAGAGTTAAATAGAATGTCATTCATCATTATGAATCAGATGTTAAAAGCGCAAGCTACTGATTTCATGCATTCACTTTCATGTGAAGAGATCAGACAGCAGATTAAAATCGTAGAGACTTGTACTGTATATAAGTACATCCGAAAGCTGGAAAGACTGGGATTCGTAGAGAAAGGTGCAAAAGTAACGAGAGCTTACGGTTACATATTAACAAAGAAAGCTATAGAACTGCTGCCGAAGCAGAAGGAGGAATAAAAGAATGTTAAAGAATAAAAGTGGATTTGTGGGTATCGGAGCATATGCCGGGAATCAGCTACTTCCATTTTATAAGGATGGATATCCATGCCTGTTTGCCAATACGGCAACAACAGATTTGGATAGTCTTACAGAAGTAGATGAGCAATATAAGTATCAGATTCCTGGAGGAGAAGGTTGTAATAAAGACAGGATTAAATCAAGAGAGTTGTTCCGGAAGGACATTGACAACATTATCAATGAGGTAAAAGAAAAACTACCCGGCATTGAATATCTGTTTGTGGTAGCTTCACTTGGAGGAGGTACAGGAGCCGGATCAGTAATGCCGATGAAGAGAGTAGCAATGAATGATTTGGATATTAAAGCTTGTATCGTCATTACGGTACTTCCAAATACAAAGACAGAATCAATACAAGCCTTAATCAATTCCTATGAGACGTTAGCAGAACTTGAAGCGTTAGAAGAACCGGGAACAATGTTCATCTTGGATAATGATAAAAACAATAACAAAATGAAGATCAATGAGATTTTCTTCTGCCACTTAGATGCGTTGCTTACATTAGATTGTAATTCTGCGTTGGGGAATATTGATGATGCAGAAGTGGAGCAGATGCTTTGTAGCCGAGGTGTTTCAATCATCAGCAAGCTTGGTAAGGATAAATCAGACATTCAGAATTTAATCAGTACCTTCCATAATAATGTGTATGCACCGTTGGAAGACGATAAGGTAATCAAGTATATCGGTTTAGCAAATTCTGGGACAGGTCATAGCATTCGTATGGAAGATGTATATGAAGAAGTAGGAATTCCACTGGATACATATATTCAATATGAAGCGAAGTATACGTTATGTGTTCTTTCGGGATTGTCTCTTCCATATAAGAAGATGGCAGAGATTAAAGAAATCATCGACTCCAATAAGGACACAATCAAAAGAAATCTGACAGCACAGAATACAAATAGATTGTCAAAATCAGTAGGATTTTTCGATGATATTGTTCCAGAAAAGAAATCGACAGAAAAGAAAAAGAGTGACAGAGATTTACTGTTCTAATGATATATCAGAGTTGAGATATAGATGAAACAGAATTCAACAAAAATTCAAAGAAAGATAAGGAGAATGTAAAAATGAGAAAAGAAAAAACAGCACATGTAACAATGAAAGAAAATACAAAATTGAAGGAGAGATTATTGAGCATTAATAGTGTAGAAAAGCTGTTAGATTTAGGTGACGAAGAAATCACGGGAATTGTTGAGTCGTACGATGGATCAGTTTCATCTATGCATTTTTTCAATAGTATTTCAATCTTAGATGAAGAAGATGGTAACACATCGATTATGTTTGAATACATTGATGAAGATTTATCATTGGCTACAACAGGAATTGTAATATCAGAAGTTGAAAAAGTTGAAAGCACACTCAACGATGAAGCTGAACAATTTGTGAATATTTTGCTTACAAATGAAGATGGCAATCAAGTGATAATCCTTGTGGATTATACAGAGATATCTATGCAGACAGGGAATATAAAAGAAACGGTAAGAATTTAAGGAGGACTAAGCAAATGAGAGGAACAACAAAATGGTTTAACGCACAGAAGGGTTACGGATTTATTACAGGAGATGATGGAGCAGAGTATTTCGCCCATCAGACACAGATTAAAATGGATGGCTTCAGAACATTGGATGCTGGAGATATTGTGGAATTTGATGTTCGTAGTGAAGAAAAGGGATTAGCAGCCGTAAATATCGTGCCGGTTTTCACATTAAGTATGATGAAGAAGAAAGCTGCGAAAGAACATCTGCATTTGGAAGTAGCACCGGCGGATGGATCTGGTAACGCCAATTGGATGATCGTAGATGGCAATAACTTTATCGTGGCTGGAGAACAGGGAATGAGTCTTGAAGAACTGGATGAATATTTCACAGAGTAATTCACAACAAATGCAGAATATATAGGTAGTAAGCGGTCAGTTTGTGTACCAGATAAAAGATATTGCAAGGGATTTCCTTGGTTTTGCCATAATAGTTAAAAAGGAGATTTAAAATCATGAAAAAATTTTGGAAAAGACAGTGTGAAATAGCAAGAACTATGATGAAAAGTGAAGTAACAGATGAGTATATTCAGAAAGAATATAACAAAATACCTGTTGATGAATGGGATGAAATGTGTATACAAGTTGATACACTCTTGAAAAAGCATAATGCACCGATTAATGATCGTAGGTGGAATAAAATGATAGAAGATTTTGTTGTTGTTGCAGCAATGAACGGTGTAAATGAAACCGTTTTGTATATAGCGTTTATGGAATGGATTTCAAAAAAAGAAAATAAATAAAAATATAGGAAGAAACTGCGACCGTTGTGTCGTGGTTCCTAGGTAAAAGAAAGGACAAAAAACATATGGATACAATTACAAGCAACTATATAACCTTATCACATCAGGAAAGATGGATGTAACACTAATCACAAGCAGATATTATGCTATGGAGGGAGTAGCAGACCCGATTGAAAAAGAAAAATTTATGGAAGATCTGGAGAAAGTTACTCATGCCGGAAAATTCGATATCATTGAATGGACAGTCTACATATCAAAAGATGGAACGGTAACTTTAACAGCCGATCTGCACGATTCAATAGCTGGTGAATACATTGAAGTTCTTGGAACGGTATCAGACGGTATGTCAATCGAGCAGTTCCAGGAAGAATTGGGTTAAAATAAGCAGTAATTTGTTTGATCGTTTGCAGAATATATAAAGGGGATGATTTCGCGTCCCCTCTTTACAGAAAGAAGATAGGAGAAAGAAAAGGATGGAAATTATAACCGTTGACACGATAAAAAGAACTTATGTCGATTCAAAGTTAGGAGAGATTAAGCTGAAAGATGCTGTTCTAGATCAGGACTGGATTACCATGTATTTTGATGTTGAGTCGTTTCCAGAAGAAATGCAGAGACAAATAGATGAAGCTATTGAAAAGAAAGCAATTGAAAAATATCAGAAGGAAGAAGAAAAATATAGGGAATATGGTATTACACTTGATAATTTGAAGATGAAAGAAGGAGAATGTAAAGTACTTTCTTTAGAACTGAATTCGGGAGATTTTAAGGTAGGTTTTATTGTAGATGCAGTAGATACTAAAGCTGGAAAGTTGGAAGTAGATATTTGGCTTGATGCTAACATCGAAAATTTCTATGACGAAATAAAGAATGTGATTTTTAAGGCTATTGAGACAAGATATTTCGGACAATCACTTAAGAAGAACACTAATCAATTTTCATAAGAAGAAGGAAAGTATTGTAATGGCAAAAGGAAAAACACTTTGTAATGTATGTGGAAAAGAATTTTCTGATTATGACGAACAGGAGCATATAGGATTGCATTCACAAATTGGATATGGAAGTAAGCATGATGGAGACATTATTGACTTGGATATCTGTTGTGATTGCTTTGATGTGCTGATAGATAAATTGGCAAAGCAATGTAAGATTAATCCGATTCCGTATACCCGATTGTAAGTTGAAACAGTAATAGAGATTCTTATTTATAGAACAGGAGGTAACAAATGGTTTCAGATAAATTATTCCACGTGGAAGGTTGGTTCAATCTGCCGGATAAATTCCCCGGAGGATGTGGACAAGCATTAGTCCTTATGGGAGCATACCTACAAGAGCAGAAAAGACATGGTGACGAGATAAAAAACGAAGAGTCAGACGGAGATTTGTTCAGTAATTTAATGGCAAATGCTGATAAAAGAGCTGTCGTATCGTATTCATTTTCTAGGTTGGACAAAGAGACAAATGAATACGTTGGTGTAGATTCGTTTGAATAGATGGGAGGAATGCTTTTGAGTTATGAATCACTTATAGATATAGATAAAAGAAATAATACGGCTGTTATTTTAGAAAAATATTTTTGGGATATGCAAGGGGCAGAAGAATATGTTTCTATAGTGGATACCCCACCGGCAGTTTATAAAAATTTGGATTTGCCAGATATCAGTCAATTAAATACTATTATTCCGACAAAGCTTTTGCCGATTAAAGATTTTATTGTTAATGCAAAGAAATATACCAAAATCAATCAAGAAATATTTCCGAGTGCACTATATGATCTGCACCCGATAATAGATTTAATTATAGCTTATGATGTTGCAGAGATTTTAGATGCACATAGGACATATGACTCTGTAGACGAATTGAATGCGGTATGGTTAAAAATTCTAACTAGACATCAGAAAGAACAAATGTCTATTACACAGTCAGAAGAAAAAACAAAGCTGACTGGAATAGATACGTCTGGACTTTCTGTCGGAATGGTTGTGAAAAATTATAAACAATTGTGTGAAATATTGAAAAAAGAAACAAAAACAGGAAATGCAAGAAAAGCTCAGTTAAAAGAATTCGGTAGATATTTTGATTGGGAAAAAGCAGGACAAAAATTTATTATTACAGATATTTATGATACACCACTTGAAAAAGAAGATAAGCGTAAGTTTGGAAATAACTCTATCTATGTAAGATATATTGAAGTAATTTTATTGAAATATTTATCACAACAAACAGGATATACAAGGACTCTTACAAAAAGAAAGTGGTGGGAATTACTTGGAATTGTAAATAGTAAGTATAGTAGAGTTTCGTCTAAAGAGCTTGAGGATTTGGATTATTCTGTTACTGCATGGGAAATTAAAAATTTCTATCAGAGATGTAATAAAAAATTAGAAGAGATATTGTTTTCTGCCCTTAACAGTCTCAAAAGTCGAAAGTTAATTACTTATGAAATACAAACAATTATTGTAAAGCGGGATGATAAGGGCAGAGAAATATATTCTGAAGCAGATGATAATGAAAAGAAAATGCTACTTGATGTAGAACATTATGTTTTACATAACATCTTTCAATGTGACAAGATGATTCAAATATTTTTAAAATTTCAACAGAAAGATTTTTACAATAAGGTAAATGAGCTTCTTTGTGAATATTATGGATGGGATCATTGCTTTAAACAAATCAAAATTATTTATACTCCAGATGGAGTAAGGCAAGTTTATCCTGAATTAGAAGCAAAATTGCAACAAGAGTTATCTTTAATGCTAAATGAAGAAGTGTGTAATGCAATTAATCAGAATGCGAAGGATACATATCAAAAATGGATAGACGACCATAAGAAGTGGGAACAAAGCTGTTGGAGAGATATCCTTAATAGTGATGGGAAAAGAACTTCAAGAGCAAAAGAGCCTTTTCATATTCAAGTTCCACGGGATATTTATCTTGATGCACAGAATATCCTTAAAGATGAATTGATTAAGATTGGACATAGTAAGATGACATTTTCGTCAGAAGAATTCCTTGAGAGTAATGAGGAATTAAACACATTATTCGATTTTGAAAAGTAAATTGAAAAAGTTGTCCATTTAAAATCGGAATAATAAACAATCTCTTATTACGATTTTAATTGGACATTTTTTGAAACGACTTAAAAACTCAAATAATCACATATGATTTTTCGGATTGGAATGGCATATTGCGAAGCAATGTGACAGTCCATATCTGAAAAAAGACTGACAGCTTAGATTGACACCGCAAGGTGGCAAGATAAGGTGGCTGGCTAAAGGGGAGTGGGGATTTCCCCACATATAAATAAGGAGAACAAGAACTATGAATAATTTATCAGATAAATATTATAAACAATATGAGCAGTTAATCAATCAGATTGTTACATCACAGCATATGACATTCTTTGATAAGGCTGATTTGTTAGAGAAGATGGATGAAGATTTACAGAAGAAGCTTGCAATGGTAAAAGGATATGATATTTCTTGTTGATATATCATATTACTTTCTTTGACACCAACTATTTACCATTAAGCTGCACAACGCAATCAAAGATTGCTGTTCCGCTAAAATGCTAAATACCTTACCGCAAAGAAAGTAACAAAGAAACGGTAGTTGTATCGTACTTATGATAAAAGAATTTTGGAGGAAAATGTATTAATAATGGGATTAAAGGAAGAAATGGAAGATATGATACATCTAATTGCAGAACCATTAAATAAAGAGGAATATGATATATATTCGGTTGAGACAGACTGCATTAGAGATGTGTGTGAACTATATAATGAAGATGTTACATATGGAGAAAGTGCTATGTGTGATAGAGGGCATTTTGCTTGTTTAAAATGCGAGCATTGTCAGAGGATAAAAGTGGATCTCTCATTCTGGGACGGCTCAGATTTGTATTACAATTACAGATTTGGCAGTAAGGAAGAAGCACCAAGCGTCAAAGTTATCAAGAATCGTAAACAGTTGTTGAAGGAAATGACAGAATTAAAAACTGAAATGGAATATTACAAAGATTTTTGTGCTGAGTTTGGTGAAAAATATAAGGAGTATTTGGAGTATGCAAAGAAATTTGCAGATAAAGTACAAAAGAAGCATTTTTCTATATTCGGTGTGGTACAGACAGAGATATTACCTATTATTTTCCATACAGATTATGAGACTGATAAAGAACATAAGATTAATTATCGGACTCAAGGAAATCTTAAAATTTGTGGAAAACAGACCGTAATGAATATATACTGCTGCCTTTCTGATTTTGAAGAAGCAAAGAAGTCTATTCGTCATGAAGTATTGCATTATATGTTGTACATAGCCGGATTCCAGTATAAAGATGATAGCGCAATATTCCATTATTTCTGCAATAAGTATGATGCTCATGCGTATAAGAAGATGCCGGAAGAACAACAGCAATTGTATGATAAGCTTCAAAATGCGGAAGTTGCATTGACACAATTGAAAGAAATTCCAGAAGACCAAAGAGATGCAGCTGTGAATGGAATGATTGTTACTATAGGTGTCACAGAAGAAAATGAAGAGTTATACAAAGATACGATATCATGTGGCAATAAATTGATGAAAATGTATGGAATAAGGTCAAAAATATCCGAATGAAATTCATGTTTCATATCCCACAAAATTCGTGTATAGCAACGGGTTTTAGACGTGATAAGGTGCAAATTCATGGAAATATTCCACGGGCTATACATGTTCAAATACTATGTTGAATGTATGATAAAACAGATATATAATAATATTCATATAAATGGAGGTGAATTAGAATGGATGAAAAAGTAATGAAAGATAGAAGTTTTAAGAAAGACAAAATAATGGAAGAATATGATGCAAGAAATATACAAAAGGATATTGCTGAAAAGTTTAATATGGGTAAAAATGATGTTGCGAAAGTAACTAAATTAAATAATTGTAAACATACACGGAAAGTTACCGAAGAAAATCGGAAAAAAGGTGATATGATACGACCGCTTACAACTGCTTCTGATTATGATTTTTTAGATAAATATCCAATCGAAAATTTTGAAAAATAAAAATCCAACCAACCATCAAACACTTATTTGCTGGTTGGTATTTTTATATCATTTTGCGATACAGATGGAGAATTATATATGTAGAGAACAAATGAATGGAGAGTGATTGTTATAGGTGCATTAATGAAAATGGATTTTGGAAGATGTCAGGTGTACAAGTTGAATATCTCAACATGTCTGACAGAACAAGAACAGGAATATTATAATTTGTTTTGTGATGGAATTAGTCAAAAAGAATTGAGAGAGAGGTTAGGTGTTCAATATCCGACACCAGAATTAATCTCTGAGGAATTTCATATTACTTTAGAAGAAGCAAATGAATTGTTGTGTTTGCAATTTGGGAAGAAAGAATTTAAGAAACTCCTCTTGAATGAGCTTGAAAAGTTTCCGGTTGATTCGGTTCGACAGATTAGAAAATCAGCTATTTACGTTTATGATGAAGAAGGTAATCTCACAGACCAGATAAAAGGAAATAAAAGAATCGTTTGGTTTGAAAATGAATGTGTCAGAAGATGTAATGTTGATTTATCAGATATTCCGGTATTAGATCAATTTCTTCTTTTAAAATGTGGCAGTGAAGTATTAACAGATGTCTTGCAGCAGATTATTGACCGAGGAGTAGATTTTAATGATAAGCATTATCTATTCTATACTTCATCGACCGGACAGATGAAAGAAAAAACTATTACATTAGTAGAAGAAAATTACTGGATAGAAAATAAGTATGCTCTTATGTGCGGAGTGACTGAAGAACATATTAATTCAAGTGGTGGAATTAATATGGGAAAATTCTTCTCAGCTAAGGCACTGAATATTTCTAACAGCATTCAATATGATTCAGGTGTAAATATTGATGAAGTTATCATTGTTCCAGATTTTAGTACGATGGTATCTGGAATGGTTAATTATTTGGATGTAGATACTCTGGATATTGAAGAGAAGAAAATGGATATCAAGATTGAACATATGGACGGAGCCGGTATCTTTATGCCTGGTACTTTTCCGTGCAGCTGTCAGATAAGAGGTGGATGGTTAAAAGGTGCAGTCTTTCCATTTGATTTTCACAAATTTATTGAGAAATACAGAGATGAATTATCGTCTGTACATATGAAAGACGCATGGGGAAGTCCTGTTACTGTAGATGAATTTTTAAATGCGAAAATGATTCTTACGGACAGTCAATTAAAAATGCGAAAGTATTATACATCTATGCAAGAGTACAGAGAATGTTTTAAGAAAGCCGGATTATCAATCACAATTAATAACTGTGCACATCAACCTACTTCTGAGGTGAAGGTGGCATATCAGCCATTTCAAACAATCCCAAGAAAAAACTTAACAGATGAAGCTATTGAGCAGTTGGCAAAGAAGACGGTTGATTATATCAACAATGCCAAAAAAGACCCTAAAGTAGCTTTGAAGCTTATGGGTATTAAACTGGAATCTGAAGATGAAAAAAACAGTTATGAAAATGTAGAATTAAATGCACTTCATGCAGCGATTCTGAAGTATCCGCAGATGTTGAATGATGTCCATGTACAGAAGACGATGAAAAGCGCGCTATTGTCAGCAAGAAAAGAAGCACAGGGATGTAAATTGATACTAGATGGATTTTGGAGTTATATCTGTCCTGATTTATTTGCTTTTTGCCAGTGGTTATTTTTAGGACAAGATGTTCCAGACGGTTTAATCCCGGAAGGGTATATTTATAACCATCACTATGATGGCATGGATATTAAGGAAACTTGTTGTCTTCGTTATCCACATCTATCAGATTGTGAACATGGAATTAGAAAAGTAATGCAATCGGAAGAATGTAAAGAGTGGTTTATTGGAACAGATACCATTGTTAGTTCACATGATTTGATTTCTAAAGCGTTGCAAGCTGACTGGGATGGAGATCACATTTGTTTGGTACATGACGAAGCATTTTTACGTGTATTGGACAGGAAGAAATATCCGTTATTTTATGATATGACAAAAGCAGAACCGGCGCAGATTACTAACAAAGCTATTATGACGTGTCTGATAAGTAGTTTTCATAATGAAAATATTGGATTTGTCTCAAATGCTATTACAAAGATATTCAACTCGGAAACTGAACCTAATACAAAATTAGTGAGGATTCTGTGCGCATACAATAATTTTGTTATTGATTACTTCAAAACTCAGAAATCTATGGATTTGAAGCAGTATGCATCTGTGTATGAAAAATATAAGGATACTACGAATGGTTCATGCGAATATAAATGTCCACATTTTTTTATGTATGCGAAAGATAAGAAAACTAAGCAGTGTGAGAAATATAATAAAAAAAGTAATGCGGATCGGATTAGTCAGTATGTTAAAAATAATACGGCTGATGGAATTACAAAGGTTGAATATTCTGTGGAAGAAACTTTTTCGCCTGAGATTTTAAAAGATACTTCGATTAAAATTAACAGGAAATCAAAACAATATGAAAATCTCGGAATGCTTCTATCAGAATTAGAGCGAGAAAGAATGCTTCTTTATAAGATGGTTAAGGAAGACTTGAAAAGTAAAGAGTCTGATAAACAGATTTTCGATATATATTGCCGTTCTAAATTTAAAGAGATTATTTCTTATAAGAAGAAACTTGTTAATTATCTTTTAGATATTGAATATTTTACGGAAGAATTTAAAGATAAAAAGAAAGATATCCTTTGGAACTGTTACGGAGATATTTTATATGACAATATTTGTAAAAATGTGGATGATGGATTTATTCTAAAAATTAGAAGAAATATTTATCAGTCTTCTAAAAAGAGAGAAAAGCAAATAGCTGCAAGTCGGGATAAAGTGAAAAAGGAACAGGAAGATATTGTCAAAATTCCAATTACACAGACACTTTATGACTATTTTATGAATGCAACAACAAGAGGTGGATGTGAGAATGATAAGTATATTTTGTATATAATATATGTTCTGATTGAAAGATATAAGAAAAAATATGGATCAGAGAATGAGTATGTACGCATTTATAAAGGTCTAAAGCAGAAAGGTAAGATTACTCCAGCTACAATAGATAAATGGTTTGGTGGAAAGATAACTGCTAAAGCGTTGGACAGATTGGAGAAGTATAAATACATTAAGCGTGAGCAGAGAGAAAAATATGACAAAATTTATTTGTGTGACATTCCAACGGAAGAAGCATCTGAAGCTCAATTTATGGCAGAATCATTTAATCCGCTATTGGATTTATGGGAAAGTAATAGGGACAGGAAAGTAGGAAAGTGTGAGATTTGTGGTAAGAAGTTTGTTGTAGTTGGGAATTCTAAAACCTGTTCTGATAAATGTTCTAAAATTTTAGTGAAAAAGAACAAAAACAAACAATAAAAATTGTGCAATATTACAATTAGGAGATTCGCATATTTAGCAGAGAGTTAAAAAATCCTTTGTTTATTGGATTTTTTGGCTCTCTTTTTTAAACTGAGGATATAGTATAGGGAGAGAAGAGTAAACTTATTTTTACATTCCCGATAGATTATTTTTACAATGAAAGGAGCATGAAATGAGTATGACATTGAGTCAAGTAGTGGATGAATATCTTACATCAAATGGCATAAAGAAAGAATTTTTTGCGTCCTATATTGGATGTGGATCAAGTAAGTGTGCCTTGTGGTTTAAAGGTGAACGTAAACTTACTGAAGAACAGCTTCAGAAGACACACGAATTTTTATCTGGAAAACACGTAAAAACAGTTGCAGATATTATGAAGGAGGAGTAATTATCGTTACAGTCGACATTGATGAAAAGAGTTACACATATCTCATAAAAGTTCTGAATGAGAAATTCTATAGCACGACAGACATATCAGAATTACAGCAGATCAATAATCTGTACAAAATCTTAAAGTATAAGTCAGAATCATGGCTTTCGGAGATCAATTAAACCTTGTTGACTTAAAAAATAAATTCCGGTGCAAGAGAACGGTGAAATTTAGAAATTCATTTTAGGCAATTAAAGTTCCTTGAAGAAATTCTAAACATTCCTTGGAAAATATGGTATATTATATTTTAATAATGGAGGAATGAGTATGCCGGGAATGAGAAAGAAGAGAAATACAAGAACAAGAGGAGTTTTAAGATCTCTCAATAAGAAAGCGAGAAATGTAAAGAATACCGAAAAAAGAATGATAAAACCGCCAGCACCAAAACCTGGAGATAAAGATATAAACTTATAGAGAGGAAGGAGTGATTAATATAGTTGATTTACAAGATGTGTTGGAAAATTGTTTGTTACAAATAGTATGTGGATACGTTTTTATAATTATTTTTAATGCAGTTTGTTTGAAAAAGAATCAAAAGGATATTAAAAACTTGCTATTATCAGCATTTGCTGTTGGATTTTTATTAGTTAAAATATATGAGATTATACCAATTAACATTAATAAAACTGTGGATACAATTGGTATGTGTCTGACATCAATAGTAATAGCTTATTTATTGGGAAGGTTTTTTATTGGAGAAAAATTTGACAAAATGTTAGAAACACTTAAAATTTGTCAATCCAAGAACGTCAATATTTGGGCAAATTTAAATGATTTTGATTGTTCATTTAAAATAAAGATTGTTATGAATGATGATACGATTTATAAAGGGTATGTTTATGAAATTGGTGATGAAACACCTGTAATGATTGCGATAGTAGCATATGAAATAAAAAAGGGTAATAATACAATAGTGAACGGTGTCACAAATGAAAATAATAAAATAATGATTGTAAATACTAATGATATGAAATATGCAGAAATAGGGTACTCTGTAAATAGTAAAAAAATCAAAAGAATAAAAAGTTTTAATGATATAGTTAGGAAAAATAATCAAACTCCATAAAGAAAGATTTAAGAAAAGGAAGCTGTCAATAGAACAACTTCCTTTTTGTATTCATAAAAAATTAAAAAGGAATAAAAGTAATGAGCAAAACATTCACTTCAATGGATGCATTAAAAGCAGCCATTCAAAAAGAAATAAAAGAGGCAATGACAGAAGTCGCAGATCAATCATTTCTAAATGTCCATCAGAACGTAGATTCATTCTATGTATTCGGTGGTGGACAATATCAACGAACAGGTCAGTTGGCAGAGTCACCAGAAGTAAGACTATCTGGTAGTGGAGATAACTACAACCTTCAAATCAGCTTAGATACTGGATTTAGATATAATCCGTCCGGCAGAGATACGATGACGATTTATAACTATGCCGAATCAGGTGGACTCAGTGGAAATGGTGGATTCTGGGCGAAGACGAAAAAAGATGTAGAAAAAAATATTAATGTAGCCTTTGGCAAAAGGTTTGAATAACAGGAGGATTTATTATATGAACGAACAAAATAAAGAAAAATTAATTGCACATTTAGAAAAAGGAACAGAAATTTTCCTTGTTTTAAATGATGATACAGGAATTATCGGAGTTGTTGAGCGCAATGTGCTGTGTTGGGAAGAGACAGATGGAAACTGGCATGAACTGACGGTATATGTCGGTGGACAGCATATAACTATCAATTCTAATAATATTAAAGAGGTTAGAAAGTGTATTCTGCATACAGAGGATGAACATAATCAGATTATCGGTAGAGATGCCTTTGAAATTTATAATGTTCCATATGGATTAGCTGATGTGGATTTTATTAAAACGGTACTAGATTCTTGGGATGGATTAGAAGATGATGCAAAAGAGGAGATTACTGATGTCATTGCACCATCATTAACAAGTGCCATGTTAAAAGATATCTTTGGAGCGTATGCTGTAGTTAATAAAGATAATAAGAGATTGCATGATAAAGTGATGGAATTACTGGATGATTTAGAAAAAGAGATTAATGAAAAGACTCAGAACGATAAGAAAGCATCATATGATGCAGGAAAAATTCTTGCCGGAGCGTTAGGAGTTTGCAGTCTAGCAAATACCATATTAGAAACTATGGATAAAGTCACAGCAGAAAAGGAGTAATTAGATGGCAGAAGACTTCAGAATTCAAGTCGAGACTGATCTCGATACTTCGAAAGCGGAGCAAAAATTAAATGCTCTGCTCAAGGAAAAGAGACAGATTAAGCTTGACATTGACATAAATAATCAGAATGTGAAAAACATTTCTAAAAATATTGAAAAAGGTATTAAAGATACCAGAATCGACACGTCCGCTATCACAAAACAGTTAGCGGATTCTTTTAATATTTCGGACAAATCTGTCCTTAAAAATCTCAATAAACAATTAAATAATATGGTTTCCAGCTTAGGAAAAACTTGGAATGGCAGTAAATTTGACTTTGGTAAAGCTACAGGATTCTATTCTGGATTGGATAGTATGGCAAAGACCATCGCTACAAATTCTAAATTAGTGAAATCTGCAACAGGATATTACGATGACTTTTATAATTATTTCAAAAATAAGAAAATCTATGTATCCGATGATTTGAAGAAAGCACTTGGCGGTGATACGTACAAAGAACTGCTTCAGAATAATATAGGAAAAATTACAAAGGATGCAAAGAAAGGTATCAGTGTTGACTCTCTTTGGGGTGAGATGTCAAATCTATTCCCGGAGCATTTCTCCCAGAATATTACAAATCAGGCGGATCAGATTATCCATGTTTTTGATCTAGTTAAGAAAGCTCGTCAGGACATGACGCAGAGTATGAATTTCTCTGATTTATCAACCAATCAGAAGTTTGATGTGACATCATCGGCTTATGAACAAGTTGTAACGATGGGGAAAGAGGTTGCTGATAAGCTTAAGAGTAATATTCAGAGTGCAACAGAAGCATCTAAGACATCAATAGATCTTGATGTGAATGTGGATAAGGAAAAGATAGCATCACAGATTAAAGAAGCTATTGCATCTGCCGGGAATAATGCTGGTGAAGCCATTAAGTTGGATTTACAGATCAATGATGAACAGCTTTTGTCAAATCTGAGAAGTTCAATTTCTAAAATTGCATCGGGCGATGAACCTGTAAAGGTCGATATTGATGTTGACGTGAATGGATTACAAGAAAAGCTGAATTCGGCTTGTCATGATATGGAAATTCCAGTTGATTTCAAGATAGACTCAGAAGATATTGCGTCCAGAATTAAAGCTGCGGTTGATGGAATTACAGATATTGAGTTAGACCTGAAAGTTAATACTGATTCTGTAAGACAGGCAGTTGATGAGAATCTTAAGAAGATTGAGCCAGAGGTAGATGAATCTGGACTTACTCAGTTACAACAAGCATTGCACAATATTAATACAGCCGGACAGCAAAGCCAGAGTGTATTTAGTTCTCTCGGAAGTACATTTAAAGAAGCATTTTCTGCATATTCGTTAGCCAACGTTATGCAAGATATGTTATATAAGATTGCTGATGGAGCGAGAGAAGCAGTTGGTACGGTCAAAGAATTGAATGACAGTATTACTTCATTAGAGATGGCGACTGGTGAGAATTATAATACTGTTAAACAGATGATGTCTCAATATAATGAAATGGGACAAGAGCTGGGTTCAATCACTACAGACATAGCTGAAGGTGCAGATAGTTGGCTCAGACAGGGCAAATCCGTACAAGAGACAAATCAGCTTCTGAAAGATTCAATGGTATTGAGTAAGGTATCAGACCTTAGTGCGTCAGATAGTACACAATATCTTACATCTGCGATGAATGGATACAAAGTGGCAGCAGAAGATGTTATGAGCATTGTGGACAAAGTATCACAGGTAGACTTATATTCTGCTACTGACGCTGGTGGACTTATGGAAGCTATGTCACGAGTAAGTACGACTGCAAATACAGCCGGAGTATCAATGGATAAGCTTCTTGGATATTTGGCTACGACTGGTGAGGTCACTCAGCGAAGTATGAGTAGCATTGGCGAGTCGTTTAAAACTATCTTTGCCCGTATGTCTGACATTAAGGCTCAGAATTACGAATTAGTGGATGAAGATGGTACTGTAGAGTTATTGTCAGACGTTGAATCAAGCTTAAAGAAAGTAGGAATTGATTTAAGAAAGACGGTCACGGAATACAACAGCTATGATGATGTTCTTGATAATCTTGCCGACAAATGGAGTTCATTGAACCAAGTACAACAGAATGAATTATCGAAGGCATTTGCCGGAGTAAGACAGCAAGAAGTCTTCAGAACTCTTATGGAGAATTATGACCGAGTTAAGAAGTATACAAAGCTTGCTGAAGACAGTGCCGGAACAGCAGAAAAGAAATTTAATGATAATTATCTTTCTTCGTTAGAAGCGAAGACACAATCTTTGAAAGCATCTCTTGAAAGTTTATCTTCTTCATTAATCTCAGATGATATGTATGCCGGAGTTCTGGATGGAACGAAAGCTATTGTTGATTTTACAGAAAAGACACAGATATTAAAAGGAACATTAGCTGGACTTGGAACAGCCGGAGGAATCTTCGCATTCCAGAAAATCGGTTCATGGGTTGGAGAAGCTGTCAAAGAATTTTCAAACCTTGGAACGGCTATGGATATGCTGAAGTCTGGAAGTGTTGATACCAGTGGCTTTAAAGATTTACTTAGTCTGACTCAGAATCTTTCCAAATCACAAACAGAACTTGTATTATCAAGCACAGCATTAACAGATGCTCAGAGAGTTGCTATTTTAACTGGACAAGGTATGTCTGCAAGTGAAGCTGAAGCAGCTGTATCAGCAATGGGATTATCAACTGCGAATGCAGCGGCAACAACAAGTACGTTGTCACTAGGAACAGCATTCAAAGGTTTGTGGGCAACATTAATGGCTAACCCTCTTATTCTTGTTGCGACAGGTGTGACTGCTGCCGTTAGTGCTTATTCCGCATATCAACAGTCCGTACAGGAAAGTGTATCATCAGCGAAAGAAGCTGGTCAAAAGTTCTCTGAGAACACATCATCTCTCCAAGATAATATTGCAAAAGTACAGGAACTACGTTCTCAACTTGCATCAGGAACACTGTCTGAGAGCGAAGCATACCAAGCTAAGAGTGATTTGCTTTCTATCCAGAATCAGTTATCAGATTCATACGGCAGTCAGGCACAAGGTATTGACCTCGTAAATGGTAAGTTGGATGAACAGATTGCAAAGATGCAATCACTTGCTCAAGAAGAAGCCAAGAAATATCTGAATGAAGAAAAGTCCGGAATTGACAAAGCTCAATCTGAAATGAATAAGAATAGAGGTTACAATCTGGGGACCTTCTCAAATTGGGATATCCGATCAAAAGATACTAAGAATACACTTGAAAAAGTAAAAGATATTGCAGATCAGATTAAAGGTATTGATTTTGGAATAGATGAACGTGGTCAGGGTGCTATCTTCAAATTTACAGGTAAGGCTGAGAATGCAGAAGAATCCATCAACAGCTTCATGGATAAAATCCGCGACTTGAAGTCAGAGATGCAAGATAATGGTCAGGATACCACATTCTTAGATTCAATTCTTGACCAAAGCAGTAAATCTCTGAAAAAGAATAAGGATATCTTAGATGAATATCAGGATATTAACAAACAGGCTCTTGAAGCACAGATGACATCTGAAGGATTTGGCAAGAACAAACCGGCTACTGTATACGATGATTACAAAAATGCAGTTGAGAAGTACAATGATGCTCTTTCAAGCGGAGATACATCAAAGATTAAAGAAGCAAAGAGTGCTTTTGATGATGTTAAGAATTCTGTGGATGGAGTAGTGGAGAAATATCCGCAGTTCAAATCATTATTCAATGAAGTTGGAAGTTCTCTCGATAAGACCGCAGTTAAAGCAAATAACTTTAAAAATGCTCTTACTGGTCAGAATAATGATAAGTTTGATACTGGACTGGTTAAACAGTACAATACACAGCTTCAGAATAGTAAAAAGCTTATGGAATCCATGTCTGATGAACAGAAGAAGTTTGGAAATGTAAGCAATACGGAACGTCCAGTGATCTTTTGGTCGGATGATGAGATCAAGAAACAGAGTACAGCATTAAAGAGCTGGGGAGAAGACTTGGAATCTCTGAAAGGTTCATATTCTACTGTCATGGGAACAAGCAGTGAATTTGATGGTGTAGAGATTGCATTTACTCCAATACTCAAAATGCCGGATGGATCAGGAAAAGTAATGTCCTCCAATCAGATGAGTACATACATTAATTCATTGATTCAAGAAGCCTGTAAAGATGGCAATGGATGGACAAATGAAGAATTATTTGATTTAGATACAAAGGGATTAGATATTGATGGAGTGCACATCTCTAATATGATTGCAGATATTGGAGATACTGCTGCCGAGACTGGTGAAAAGATGCATTCTGTTCAAGAACCTTTGTATGAGTGGGCAGAGAGCTATGCTAAGATTCAGGATAAAGCTAAAGAAGCTGGAATATCTACTGAGAAGTATATTGACAAGAGCAATAAGCTTCTGGATTTTGCGGATAAAGTTTCCGAACTAAAAGAGCTGAATGATGTAGATTTGAAAGGTATTTCTTTTGATGATAAAACAACAGCTAAAGGTGAAGAAGCTTTAAAGTCTGTAGTAGATAAAGCTATCGAATTAGGAGTGGTATCTGATGATTCTGCTGAATCTGTAGCAAAAGTAGTTGATATGCTTACTGAAATGGGACTTACAGGTACAGTATCAGTCGATGCATTGAGTGAATCTTTCTCCAAAGCTCAAACATCTATTCAACAGACCATGAGTGATTTGGATAGTATGAAGAGTATCCTGGCAGAATCTGTGACAGGTTCTGGAATATCTGCTGATAATGTAAAAGCATTTAAAGAGATGTTTGGAGATGATGCAAGCAAAGCATTGGAACAGACTGCCAATGGTTATCACATCAATCGAAAAGCTTTAGAACAGCTACAGGAACAACAAGCGCAGGGGACAAAAACTGATTATCTTTCAGCGATCGCAGAACAGCAAGAAGCATTAAGAAAAGTTAATGAGCAGATGGCGAAAGCTGTATTTAATGGTGAAGATATATCTGGTTTGCAGTCACAGAGACAGAGCATCGAAGATAATATCTCTTCTTTAAAGGATTTAGCTTATCAGTATCAGACTGCGACCTCTGCCTTCCAGCAGTGGCAAGATGCTATGTCTGGTGGCGAAGAAGGAGATATGTATGATAGCATACAAGGCAATCTAGAATCAGCGGAATCCTTATACGAAAAAGGTCTGACTGGAACAAATAAATTCCGTGAATTCGTTGATCTTATGAGTAACAAAGATTTATCCAATGCTTCTAATGAAGACATCGTATCTGCATATGAAGAAGCTATGCCGAAGATTAAGAGATACTTCACAGAAGGTCAGGAGGGTGCGCAGAATTTCTTATCCGATATTCAGAATATCAACAAAGAATGGTCGCATATGAACGAAGATGGTTCATGGGAGATTAATTTTGGTGCTGGTAATGACCAAGAGATAGCAGATGCATTAGGTATTGATGTTGAAGCAGTTCAATCTATTATGCGTAAGCTTTCGGACTATGGATTTGATATCAATCTCGATGAGCCTGTAGCATCCTTAGAGGAACTTAAATCATCCGCAGAGTCAGCAAAAGAAGCATTAGACGGCATGAATGATACAAGTCTGGACGGAATTAATCTTGATGCTGATTCATTCAGTGCAGTGACAGATAGTATTGATAAGGTCAAAGATTATATCCAACAGGTTCAGGATTCAGACATTGAACCAGAGGTGAAAACAGAGAAACTTCAAAATGCTAATGCCATTCTGGAATATCTAGTTGAAAAACAACAGGAATTAGGTTCTTCAGATATCGAGATTGGTGTTAATATTGATGAAGTCAATTCTAAGATCACAGAAGCTCAGAGCGCATTAGATCAATTCAAAAACAGTGATGGTGTTGTGGATTTATCTGTTGAAGGAGCACAACAGGCAGCAGATAATTTACAGAGTCTTTTATATCAAAAAGAAGCACTACAAAATTCTTCTGTCGTATTAAATGTAGATGCAAGTCAGGTTGATGGTTCTGTCGGTAATGCAATATCAAAACTTCAGGAATATCAGACAGCAGTCAATAATCTGAACGCACAGACAGAATTACAAAAAGCAGGAGTACAGATTGATACTTCTGACGCACAGGCTAAAGTACAGCAGTTAGCGTCTCAGATTCAGGGTATCGATGCAGAGACAAAAGCGAAGTTAGGATTGGATACATCCGAATTCAATGCAGCTTTATCATCAGTAACTAATACAAAGGTGGATGTTAAAGCCGGAGTGAACCTTGATACATCTTCACTTGGCACAATCCAATCTATGATTTCTGCCATATCTCCGAAGATGCTTGTAAAAGCGGGTGTTGATAAATCTCAGGTGGATGGATATCAACCTTCAGACAAGAATTCTAAAGTTAAATATAAGGTGGATTCTTCTGCTGTAGATGCATTTAAACCAGCAAATAAGAATGCAACAGTGACATATTCTGTCGTTGTTGCGGGACAGGTTCCGGGGGATAAGACCAGAACTCTTACCTATAATATTAAAACAAATGGAAGTGTATCTCCAGCAAATGGTACAGCACATTCTCTTGGAACAGCGCATGCAAAAGGAACCACAAATGTTAGTTCGAATGGCAACTGGGGACTCAGAAAAGATGAACCTAGAGCATTAGTGAATGAATTAAAACCAGAGATTATTGTTCGTGATGGTGAACCGTTTATAGTTAATGGTGGCGATCCGGCATTTACAAGCCTGAAAAAGGATGACATTGTGTTCAACGGGGAACAGTCAGAAGCCTTACTAAAGAATGGATATGTCACAGGATCGCACGGTAAATTAGCTTATGAAGGCGGTGCACATTCATTAGGTTCTGCATTCTCAAGTGGTACTGGTAAATTCAATGTAAAGAGTAGTGGTTCAAAAGCTAATTCCACATCGTCTAAAAAGAAAAATACCTCTTCTTCAAAGTCTTCTGGAACAAAATCAAGTGGTTCTTCAAAATCATCATCTAATAGTTCATCTGATTCTACCAAGGATAAAACAGAAGAAGTAATTGATTGGATTGAAGTATATCTTAATGAGATGTCCCGTGCTACAGAGATAGCAGTGGATAATATTGACCGTGCTATTGGACTTGCCAGTAAACAAGCGAAATCTTATGAAGCAATAGGAAAAGTTCAGGAAGAAATCACCGCAAATCAAAGAGCAGCAGATAAATATCTTGCAAAGGCTAATTCTGTGGGACTAAATGAGACATATGCATCTAAAGTCCGCAATGGAACGTTGGATATCGAAACAATCACAGATGAAGATCTTAAGAAAAAGATTGATGATTATAAGACATACTACAAAGACTATGAAGATTCATTAGACAAAGTACGTGACCTTGAAGATAAGCTGTCTGACCTTGCTGAGAAGAGATTAGAGATTATTGAAAAGGAATATGATGCGATTGTTGATATCAATGATGCAATAAAAGATGTCGCAGATTCTAAGATGGAATTAAATGATGCTCTTGGTACGGCGGTTGATAATGGGGATAATATCAGTAACCTTAATAAATCCATCAAAGCACAAGAAGATACTTATAATCAGTTGACTAAGAAGTTGAATGAATATCAAGCAGAAGTTAATTCTCAACTTAGTTCTGGATTATTGAAACAAGGTTCAGAAGCATATCAAGAAGCCATGAAGAATATCCAAGACTTTTCTGCAAAGATATATGATGCATCGAAAGAGTTAATTGAATTACAGGATAAATTGAATCAAATTAAAATCGACACGATTCAGAATGTAATAGATGCATTTGAGAGACGGACATCTAAACTGGACAAGTATGCATCACTATTAGAATCTCAGGATAAAGAAGTGCCGGAATCAGTATATCAAGAGCAGATAGATACGAATAATGCTCAGGTTCAAAAGAATCAAGAACAAAGGAATCTGCTGTTAGAACAGCAATCAGTATATGACGTAAATTCTAGTAGGTATAAGGAATTAGCAGAAGATATTAATAAACTGGATGAATCAACCCTTGGACTTCTTGAAGATAATGAAAAGTTGAAAGATTCTATCTACGAACTTAGAATCAGTAATTTGGAGAAAGCAATTCAAGGGTATGATGATCTTGAAGATGAACTGAAAGATTTTCGCAGTTTGTTGAATGACGATGCATTTCTCGATAAGAACGGAGCAATTACTGATGAAGGACTTGCACAAATTACATTATTGTCGCAGAGCTTGGGGAATGTGAAGAAAAAGATTTCAGACCTCACGACAGGATTATCTAAACTCACAGAGATGTATAATAATGGACTTATATCTTTAGATGAATACAATGATAAATCTTCTGAGTATCGCAAGGAAATTAGAAGTGCTACCTCTGATGTTAAAGATTATCAGGATTCTCTTGTGTCATTGTATACTGATGCTTTAAAAGCAGAAGTAGATGCACTTGATAAAGTCATAGATAAAAGACGTGAAGCATATAAGCAACAACGTGAGTATGCGGACTATCAAAAGAAAGTCAATTCTCAGCAGAAAGATGTTAATTCTATTAAAGCTCAGATACAGGCTATGGAGAACAGCTCAGATGCAGCTACATTGGCTCGTGTGAAAAAATTGAAACAAGATTTGGCTGATGCTGAAGATGATTTGAATACAACTAAACAAGATCATAAGGATGACCTGATAGACCAAGGTTTTCAGAAAATGTCTGATGACCTCAATCAGATGCTTGAAGATACCGAATATGAAATCTCCCACAATGCAGATAAGCAAAATGAGATCATCCAGAGTATGCTTAATAAGCAAGTTGGAATGTATCAGGAAGCTTATAGCAAGATCAATTCTATCATCAAGAATACTGGTTGGGTTGGAAGCAATGACTTCAATAACAATCAGTCTCAGATGTCATCTCAGACAGGTGCACAGAATCAAGCGTCTAATGCATCTCAATCTCAGCAGACAGCAAACAGCAAACCATCTAGTTCTGCATCCGGCACAGATACAAGCGGAATCAAAGACAATGCTTCAGAGAACAATAAGATAACTGAAAATATTATGAAGCCTGAAAATACAACAAACAGACCTGTTGCAGAGCTTAAAGTATCCAAGTCATCAGTATCTATTGAAGAAGGAAAGTCTACTTCTGTTACTACGAAAATCAGACCGAATGATGCTGCCAATAAGAAATTATCTTGGAAGTCAAGTAATACTGCTATTGCTACAGTATCAAATGGAACGATTAGTGGTAAGAAGCCGGGTTCATGTCAAGTAACAGTATCTACAACTGATGGTTCTGGAATTTCTAAGACTATTGCTGTTACCGTTACAAAGAAACCAGTTCCTCCGAAACCAGCACAGAACAACACGAATAAATCTGGTGGAGATGGAGTACCTAGAGTTGGTGATGTTGTAACATTTAATGGAAAATATTACTACGATTCTTGGGGGAAAAGACCTGCCGGAAGTTTATATTCTGGTGTCAAGAATGGTGTTGTAATTGATAATTTTTCTAGCAGAGATTATGGCGGAAGTGCTAGATATACAGGAGATCTTAAAGTTCATATCAAATCTAGGGATGGAAGACATGGAGATTTAGGATGGGTAAGATTAAGTCAGATTAGCGGATATGCGAAAGGTACTCCGGGAGTTGACAGAGATCAGATTGCCATTGTGGATGAAGAAGGTCGGGAACTTCAGATTCCTAATGGCAAAGGTGGAAGAATCACAAAGCTTGAAAAAGGCACTGGTGTAATTCCACATACCGCAACCGAAAAACTCATGGCTCTTTCTGAGCAATTAGATAACAATGGAAATATGGTTATCAACGGTAGAACAATTGAAGAGTATGTCAATGATATGGCTAATATGCAGAGTATTGCTGTGCCAGATTTCAGTGATGTTACTGCTTCTGTCGTTAGTCAGTTAGAAGGTAAAGGTATGGGTAATGTGACGGTTGAATACAATCAGCCAGTTACTTTCAATAGCGTTGACAAGAATGATATTCCTCAAATGGAAGAATTCTTAAAGAGAGCTAGAGAAGATACTACTAAATATATTGTCAAAGAACTTCGAAAAGGCGGTATGCAGATTCGGAGATAAATATTTATTGGGGACACTGGGGAACTGGTGTCCTTAATAAAATTGAATGGTGGTGAAAATATTGTGAAAATAAATGGAATAAAACAGCTGACAGATGCAGTCTATGATAAAGCAAAAGAGATGAATCATCCTATCCGAAAGCATGAAACCTACTGGGCGATGAAAGCATTCATGGAAATCATGGTAGATGTCATTAAAGAAGATGGATATCTGCGTATTTATGATATCTTCACACTAGAACGTAAATGGAAGAATGCTAAAACTTATGGTAACTTCGGAAGAGGTGTTGTGAGGAAAGAAGGAAAGTATGTTCCATCTATAAGATTCGGAAAGAGAATGAATCGTGTTGCACAGGAAAAAGCAGATGAAGGAGAAGAAGAGGTTGAATAATCAGAAAGTTGAAAGCATGATTTCATGTGCAAAAGAGAAAAAACTTTTGGTTGCATATGAGATCGCAAAAAGTGACATGACGGTCACAAGTGATAGTGTTAAGAAGCTATGGATAGAATGGTATCCAGAAGACGAAGAGTATTTTATCAGACTTCCATATAAATGGAATGACTGTTACAACTGGATAAGCAAGAAGTTGGAAAAACATGACACAGAAATATTTGTAAAATATATTGACAATCAGCGAATGCGTCAGAAGTGTGAATTAAATAAGAAATGTAAATATACATTTGGCAATAATGTACATGTGATTTTGTTAAAAAATAAAATTAAGAATGGTAAGCTTGCAAATTATCTTTTAATCAATGGAGAAAGTAAGAGATATGGTAATTATGGTTCTTTGGTAGCATATCTTAAATCTCAGAAAATATTAAATAAAAAGGAGTGAAAAATGTGGGGATATGCTACAATAATAGAAAACTTAATTAATTCTTTAAGAAAGGAGTTTTCTATGCGACCGAAACAACCAGTATGGGAAGAACCGAAATATTCTGGGTCTAGAATTCAAAAAGCTGGAAAAATATTAGCGGCATCGGATTGTATGTCTGAAGAATATAAAGATGCACTTACTGTGCTTAACAATTGGAGAGCTTCGCATGCATATCCATTACATGTAGTAACTACTACTTTAAAACATCAAAATCCGAACGTAATTGTAGTACAACGGCTAAAACGTCTGGATTCTATATTAGGTAAGATAGAAAGATTTCCAACAATGAATCTATATAAAATGCAAGATATTGGTGGATGCAGAGTAATCTTGGATTCAATAGATGATGTTTATGAAGCGATAGCTACATATAAATATTCAAGAGTACGGCATAAACTTATAAAAGAATTTGATTACATTAAAAATCCAAAGATGTCAGGATATAGATCTTATCATATGGTTTATCAGTTTCATAGCGATAAAAAAGAAACATATAATAAAAATATGTTTATAGAAATACAGCTACGAACAAAACTACAACATATTTGGGCAACAGCTGTAGAAATGATGGGGATATATACGCACAGTAACCTTAAATCGAGTCAAGGAGATGAAGATATCCTTCGTTTCTTTACTGTAGTATCTTCTATTTTTGCTATTCAAGAAAATCAACCGGTATGTCCGGGTACATCTGATTGGCTGGATGAATTATTAGATGAAATGCATGAATTAGATAAGAAACATAATATTTTAAAAATGTTAGAAGCTATGAAAAATGCAGCTCATATTATAAAACCTAAGTTTAAAAATACGAATGGTTATTTCCTTCTTGTGTTAAATTTAGAAGACCATAATCTTACAATAACAATGTATAAACCTTCGGAAATACAAATAGCAACTCAAGTATATGATACAATAGAAGCTAGAAATGATCCTAATATAAATGCAGTTCTTGTATCAGCAAATTCTTTCGCAACAGTAAAAAAGGCATATCCTAATTATTTTGTTGATATTACGGATTTCTTAAATAAAATAAAAAAATTATACAAGGAATTGGAAACAATTCGTCAAAATCATAAGACAGGTTAAACGCCTGTCTTTTATAATACAAAAATTTATTCAAATCTTATGACAGTTATTCTACTGTCAATTTCCAAAAACAAAGGTCTGAGATGCGCCTTAAGACATCCGTTGAAGTCCCTAGCAGTCCGGGAGTAAACAATAGATTGCACTGATGCAAGGTTATGTTTGTGTCAGTTTGTATGATTGGAGGATAAATGTATAATGACAAAAATATTAAAAACAATAATCAAACTAAAATCTGTAAATGTTGTGGGAGGGAACTTCCGTTAAGCAGTTTTGCTAAAAGTGGAAAAAAATATACTCGTAAAATTTGTAAGTCTTGTGAAAATAAACAACGACGGGAAAAGAGAGAAGATAATAGATTTTCAAATGGAATAGAGCAATATCTTTCAGATGATTCTATGCATATTCAACGTCAGTATAAGAAAATTAATCAAGATAGAATTTTGAGAAAGAAAATATCCGGGATAGATTTCTGTGCTAAAGATGAAAAATTTGTAAGACTTATGTATTACAAAGATGCGTGGATCAGTAATTACGGTAGATGTATCGTCTATGAGAACGGTGAGTATAGACTGCTTCGTGGCAGTATTGACAAATGGACAGGTGATACTATATACACTCTTCGCAAAGAAAGATACATTAAATATACTCAGACATATGCATATAAGAAGGTTAAAGTCACAGGGGATTCTCTAGTTGTAGAAAACTTTATTGTGAATTACGATATGGCGAATAATACCCGGATTTGGCATTTGAACAATAATATATCCGATGGATATTATAAGCATTTGTATCCAGTAACAGAGAATCAGTATGAGAGATTGACTGAATTACAGGAGCAATCTTCAGAACCTTTATCTGAAGATGTGATTATGGATGTGATTAATGCAGTTGAGTATAAACAGGAGGGTTGGAATCCTTGGGACTATCACAGAGGATTGTGCGGAGTTGGCTATTCTGGTATGAAAATGAATACAGAGATGCGTCATTCAGTTTCTTATTATAAATGGAAGAACATGGTTCAAAGATGCTATGACAAAAAGGTACATAAGAAATATAAGCCGGAGTACAAAGATAAGTCTGTCTGTGAAGAATGGTTGAATTATTCAAATTTTAGAATCTGGTTTGATGAACACTATGTACCGTGCAAGAATAATCAAATAGATTTAGATAAGGATTTGTTGGTACAGGGGAATAAGGTTTATAGTCCTGAAACGTGTGTATTCCTATTGCACTATCAGAATACGATGTTCGAGCGCAGTGCGAAAGATAAGATTTATGAAAAAGAAGATGGTACATTTGTTATTGGTGGAGGTAAAAAGAAAACATACGCAACATTGAAAGAAGCCGAAGACATTGTTTGTGAGAGAAATCAGAATCGTATAGAAAGTGTTGCAGAAAAATGCAAAGGTTCAATCCCGATGTGTGCCTATGAAGCAATGCTAAACTGGGATGTCCGACTTGCAATGTGCAGTTAAAAATAGAATATAGATTAAATTAACGGGTTCACTGGGATATTCCTAGTGAGCCTTTTTGAATTGGACAATTATTTTACTGAATATAAATTATCAACAGAAATAAGGGGGTATTTTTATTTGAGCAAAAACAAGAAAAAAATAACTGTGAAGGTTACATACGGCGAGAAAACTCTTGTGGAATGTATGAAAAATGTAATTAAAGAACATAGAAATTAGATGGAAAATACCCTTGTACAATGTTAGAATTAGAACAGAATTGTATAAGGGTATTACATTGTATAGATTGGAGTAATTTTATATGAATAATAGAGCAGTGTTGTACCTAAGACTTTCTAAAGAAGATGTCGATAAAATATCTGAAGGAGATGATAGCGCAAGTATTAAGAACCAGAGACTTCTATTAGTAGAGTATGCGAATAAGCATAATATGACCATTACAAATATATATTCCGACGATGATGAAAGTGGATTGTATGATGATCGACCAGCTTTTAATAGAATGATGGAAGATGCAAAACTTGGAGAATTTGATGTGATTCTTGCAAAGACACAGGCAAGATTTACAAGAAATATGGAGCATGTAGAAAAATATCTTCATCATGATTTACCAGTTCTGGGTATCCGATTTATTGGTGTATCTGATGGTGTAGATACGGCAGATGACAACAATAAAAAGACTAGACAAATTAACGGATTGGTGAACGAATGGTATTGTGAAGATCTTTCCAAAAATGTCAGAAGTGCATTTCGTGCAAAGAAAAGAGCCGGGCAGTATGTAAGTTCTTCTTGTCCGTATGGATACATAAAAGACCCGAAGAATCACAATCATTTGGTAATAGATGAATATGCTGCAAATGTAGTCCGTGAGATTTACAGTCTGTATTTGCAAGGAATAGGAAAAGCGAGGATTGGTAGAATCCTTGGAGAAAGAGGAATTCTGATACCAACGTTATATAAAAGAGAAGTACAAGGACTAAATTTTAATAATCCCAATGCACTTGAGACTACAAAAGTTTGGTCATTTCAGACGATTCATCAGATTTTAAATAATGAAGTCTACATCGGGAATCTGGTTCAGAATAAAATTTCAACATTATCATATAAGGATAAGAAAAAGATTCAATTATCACCGGACAAATGGATAAGAGTAGAAAATGCACATGAGCCGATTATTTCCAAAGAAGCTTTTGAGCGAGTAAAAGCGTTGCAAAAAATTAAAACAAAAAGTATCAATGCACAAGATCCAAAATATGAAAGTATATTTTCTGGATTAATATTCTGTGCTGATTGTAAGCA
>OFMI01000349.1_pt1 | contig 41682 bp, 34 predicted proteins | sample 1541741 | NCBI WGS metagenome assembly OFMI01 (sample SAMN04209219, study PRJEB22552) | human gut metagenome | biome: gut; material: feces | host: Homo sapiens | place: USA: Oklahoma | reverse complement strand
AGTATTCCTGCACTTTTCAAACCTTGTCTCGACAAAAAATCTCTCGCCGAATGCTTTGGCTGAATTGTGCAGTGCCGCCAAAAAATGGAGGAGGACCGATCGGTCCTCCTCCACATTTATTCCCAATTTACGTTACAGATATTGCTGCATGACGCGCAGGTAGTCGCGCCTGCCGTGGAAAATGGCCATGATATAGACCCGACCCTCGGCCCTTTCGTACCGGTAGAACAGCAGATAGTCCTTGTGCGTCAGAAAACGGAAGCCGCTGCTCTTCAGCATCCGGTCCTGCGGGAATGCGCCGGATTCCGGGAACTGCGCCAGGATCGCCGTCTGCTCCTGCAGCTCCCGGACAAAGCGGACGGCAAGCTCCCGGCTGCCGGACCGTTTTGCAAGATGAACGGCGATCTCCCGGAGATCGTTTTTCGCCGTCCCGGTGAACACGACCTGCGTGCTCATTCCTGAGGAGCCTCCAGCTCCCCGAGAAGCTCGTCAAAGACAGCGTCTGCGGACTGCACCCGGCCCAGCCGGATGTCGTCCATCGCCTGGGCAAGGTGAGCGTACATGGACAGCTTTGCCTCCAGTTCGCTGATGCGGAGCAGCTGCTCCTGATACTCCTCATGGCTGAGAAGGACGGTGTCCTCCTTGCCGTTGACAGTGATCGCGACTGGATTCTGCCGGGTCAGGGCAGAGATCTGCGCATAATTCGTGCGGATATCCTTAGACGGCCGGATGGAAATGCCATGGTTCATAGCAACACCTCCTATTAATGGTAGTCATATTATATCCTGATTCTGCTACTATGTCAAGAAAATGATCGAGGAGGACCGTTAGGTCCTCCTCCAAGTATTTATCGGACGTTTTCCTCGTTTTTGCAGAATTCGCGGCGGCCGGTCCACTCATAGAGCTTCTGATCGATCGGCAGGCGCTGCTCCACGGGAAGCATGGGGTGGAAGGGCTTATGCGGCTCCGTCTGGTACCAGTAGGCCGTGGTGGACCAGTCGTCGCTGCGGTTGTTGTTGTGGCCGTGCTCGAACGTCACGCGGATGTGCCTGTCGAACATGATGGGGTCGAGGATGTGGAAGCGGTAATACGATGCCATGCCCTTGTAGTTGTCCATGGGCGAGAGCGTGCAGCCGTTATAGAGCGCGTGGTATTCCTGCGTCGGGCACCACGCAAGGCCGAGATAGTCCTCCATGCCCGTGCCGTGCAGACGGGGCGGCCACGGCTCATCGTCGATCAGGATGGCATCGTCGCCCTCCCCGAACCAGTCCCACTCGCTGCTGTTTTCCAGATTGTGGATGTTGATGTTGCAGCCGACATACTGGCCGCTGCCCTCGGCGTCCAGCAGGACGTAGTTGCCCTCTGCGGAGAGGTGCTTGTCCTGCTCACCGCCCATGATCCATTCCATATGGCGGGAACGTGCCGAGGAAGGGACGCCGTCCGTCGGGCATTCGCGGTTCCAGAGCGCGTGGAAGTACAGCGTGTTTTCCGGCAGGGAATCGACCTGCTCGTAATCCACATAGAAATAGAAGTGCAGCGGGCTGCAGCATTCGTTCTTCACAGTGAAGCGGGCGCGCCTGCGGAACGGCATCGGAAACCAGCAGTTGAAGCCGCGGCCATCCTCCGGCGTGATCTGCAGGGGAGCACTGGCAAAGCTCTTTGTAATGCCGTGACCCATGCCGAAGAAATCGCCGAGGGGCGCCTGGATGCTCGGCTCCGTTTCGTCGTCCCAGTAGACATTCAGCACGACCTTGCGGACGTTGAATTCCTCCGTGCCGATGCCGCATTCCGGGCGGCGTTTGTTCGGGTTGCCGATGGTGCAGAAAAAGTGCGTGACGATACCGGGACCCTGCAGGTCGGCGAAGAGATACGTCTCGCCGGAGGGAATGAGGACATTGTCGTTATTGCCGCCCGTCGGGTCGCAGGAGGCGACGCGCATGCGCTTGCCTGCGCGCTTGACAAAGAGATTTTCAAGATTTGCCGGTTGATATTCGCTCATGATCGATGATTTTCCTTCCTGAAAAATAAAACGCAGTGCGCTTAAAGCTGCGCAATGCTGTGCTGTTCGTGGATGATCGTCTCGACGACGTCCTTGCGCGGTATGCGTTTTGCCGGATTGGCGACCATTTCCAGCAGGCGCTCCGCTGCAACCTTGGCCATTTTGCGGCGCGGGGAGAAAACCGAGGTGATGGCTGTTGGGGCCAGCGGGGTAATCAGCTCATCGAAGCTGACGAGCGAGATATCACGGCCGGGGGCAAGGGAGAGGTCCATACACGCGCGCACCGCGCCGGTGCAGAGCTCCTCGCTGCAGCACACAATGGCCGTTGGCGGGTCCGGCATGGTCATCATCAGCCGCGTCTGGGTATAGCCGTCCACGGCAGCCGCCGCGCAGCAGCGCACCAGTGCGGGGTCCTGCTCCACGCCGACCTCGCGCAGGGCACGCAGGCAGCCTGCCAGCCGGTCCGCGCCGATGTTCATGGGGCTGTTGAGCACCAAAAGACCGATGCGGCGGTGGCCCTTTTCTGTCAGGCGGCGCGTCAGCTCATAGCAGGCAGGCTCGTTGTCAAACGAGATGCTGCTGAACGAGCTGCCTGGCATGTCGCGGTCGACGAGCAGCAGCGGCTTGTCAAAGGACTCGAGGTCCTTCAGGCGCGCGGCCGTCGGCACGAGGAGCACGCCGTCGAGCATGTGGTAGAAGCGCTGCAGGAAGGCGGCGGGGTCTGCGACCGGGTCCTCGCCGCTGGCAGAGACGATGGTGAGATAGCCATGCTTGCGGAACACATGCTCTGCCGTCTGTGCGATGAAGCCGAAGAAGTCGTGCGTGAAGCTCGGCACGATAATGCCGAGGATCTTGGACTGCCCCGTGACCATGGAGGCGGCGAAATTATTTGGTACATAGGACAGCTCGCGGGCAGCCTGTTCGACACGCCGGCGCGTTTCTTCGCTGACGCGGTCCAGCCCGTTCAGCACGCGCGAGACAGTCGAAACTGCTACACCGGCCCGCTCGGCAACGTCGCGAATGGTCACGGATTGATAAGCGCGCTTTTGGCGGCCCATGGTGCATCCCTCCCGGAAAGACCTGAAATAATCATGTGTTCGTAAACAAAACCTTAGATTGACCCCGCGAAATAAGCATGTCTTTACACAATACTATTATACAGGCCATTCTACGGCTGTCAAGCATGATTTGTGATGTGCGCTTTCTTACGCTATTATGTAACAAAATAAAACATCTGTTAAGAGCGATATGCATTCCGGGCGACGACATCAGCCGAAAAAAATCGTCAGAATGCACAATTCACAATGGAAATTTTTGTGAAAACGTTTCGATTGACACGGCGTAAAAAAAGTGGTATTCTCTTGTACGAGCCATTGAGGGAGCTGTTCACCCGACCGCGTGCAGCTGTTCCCCGAGCGCCTGTTCCTTCGAAATCATCGGAATTGGTAAACTCTGCTCCGATCCGGCTCATGAGGTATGCATGAAACAAAACGCAAAATCCGCCATTTTCACCTGTGAGAACGGCAAGCGCCTGCTGCGGCAGCTGCTCCTGCTGCTCCCGGCCTGGATCGTCCTGGCACTCGGTATCGCCATGTGCGTGTTCTCGGGCGTCGGCTCCGATACGAACACCTCGTTCCAGCAGGGGCTGGGCCGCATGCTCGGCCTGCAGACCGGAACGGTCACACTGATCTTCAACTGCACCGTTCTCGCGATTTTTATCTTCGCGAATCGTTCCCTTGTTGGCCTCGGCTCCCTTGTCATCGGCTTCGGCCTCGGGCCGCTGCTGAACCTGTACCTTGACCTGCTGGGGAAGATTTTTCCGACCATGCCGCCGATGTGGGCACGCATCGCCCTTTGCACCCTCGGTGTTGTGATTTCCTGCATCGCGCTCGGCTGGTATGTACAGCTCGACGCCGGTGTGCAGCCCATGGACATGCTCATCCTGACCGTGGCAAAGCTCATCCGTAAGAGCTACGGTACGGCGATGTATGTGTACTGCGGCTTCATGCTGCTGACCACCTGGCTGACGGGCGGTGACATCGGCGTCGGCACGTTCATCAATCTGCTGCTGGGCGGCAAGCTGTGCGATGTGTTCGCCGCCATGTGGCGGCCGCTCATCCGCCGCCTTGGCGTGGGATCTAAGAAGGAGGAAACAACATGAACATCCCTGAGCTTATCCATAAAGCCATCGCGGCAAGAGAATTTGCCTATGCGCCTTATTCCAATTTCTGCGTCGGCGCAGCGCTCCTGACAAAGAGCGGCAAGATCTACACCGGCTGCAACGTGGAAAACGCCGGCTACAGCGCTACGAACTGCGCCGAGCGCACGGCCTTCTTCAAGGCGGTCAGCGAGGGCGAGCGCGAGTTTGCGGCCATCGCCATCGTCGGCGGCCCGCGCGGCCCGCTGACCGAGTACTGCTCCCCGTGCGGCGTGTGCCGTCAGGTCATGGCAGAGTTCTGCGACCCGGACGAGTTCCTGGTCATCCACGGCAAGACACCGGAGGATTATAAGCAGTTCACCCTGCGTGAGATGCTGCCGGAGGGCGGCTTCCCCGCTGCGAATAAGGGCTACTTTGCCAAACCCCAGGCTTAAAAAGTCGCCCCTGAATAAATCCTCTGCGGCGGATGCCGGATCTTTTCCGCCGATCCATCGGTTTGGAAAGCTTGACGTACACAAAGTACGACTGCACTTTCCAAACCTCGACTCGACGAAAAATTCCTCGCCGTCCGCTCTTGAGAATTGAATCAGCGGCTCCCTGATTCACAAAATAACATGACATTTAGCCTGACAGCAGGCTGAATAACAACGGTATTTGGTCCGCTTGCGGACTGAGTATAAAAATGTATTACATTTAGGAGGCAACATGAAAAAGAGAATCTTTTGTCTGATTCTCGCGCTTGTCATGGTCCTGTCCCTGGCCGCTTGCGCCGGCTCCGGCAATGACAACACCGAGAACACCAAGGACACCACGACCAACACTGAGGGCAGCGAAGCTACCACTCCGGTTTCCGGCGGCGAGGCTGAGCTGGCCCTGATCACCGATGCCAACTCTATCGACGACCGCGGCTTCAACCAGTTCTCCTGGGAAGGCCTGAAGCAGTACGCCGAAGAGAACGGCAAGACCTACACCTACTACACCCCGATCGACCAGTCCACGCAGAGCTACCTCTCCGCCATTGAGGGCGCTGTCAACAACGGTGCGAAGCTCATCGTGACCCCGGGCTTCCTGTTCGGCGAAGCCATCTACAAGGCTCAGACCATGTATCCGGACGTCCACTTCGTTCTGGTCGACGCCACCCCGACCCTTGATGACGACACCGTCATCGCAGACAACACCTGCTCCATCTTCTTTGCGGAAGAGCAGTCCGGCTTCCTGGCGGGCTACGCTGCTGTCAAGGAAGGCTATCGCAAGCTCGGCTTCTTCGGCGCTCTGGCTGTTCCTGCTGTCGTTCGTTTCGGCTACGGCTTCGTGGACGGCGCGGAATACGCTGCCAAGGAGCTCGGCCTTGAGGCTGGCTCCATTGAGATGAAGTACACCTATACCGGCGCTTTTGGCAACTCTCCTGACTTCCAGGCGAAGGCTGCTGCATGGTATCAGTCCGGCACCGAGTGCATCTTCGGCTGCGGCGGCCCGGACAACGTCTTCGCGGCCTGCGAGGCCACCGGCGGCGACTGCGTCTCCATCGGCGTTGATACCGACATGTCCCAGATCACCGAGACCTGCCTGACCTCCGCCATGAAGATGCTCACTCCGGCTGTCTACGGCGCGATTAAGGCTTACTACAACGACACGTTCCCCGGCGGCACGAGCGAGACTCTGACCATCAACGAAGACGCTGTTGGCCTTCCCATGGAGTCCTCCCGCTTCAAGAACTTCACGCAGGCTGACTATGATGCCATCGTCGAAGTCCTGAAGGCTGACAAGGACGGCGTTACCTCCGGCATCCGCCGCGATGTCGATGCGGATGGCAACACGGTCACCATCGAGGATGTTGCAGCGACCCTGCAGTATGTGACGGTTCAGGTCGTCGAGTAAACGACTATGAGATAAGGCGGACCCGGTAGGGAGCGCTGTGGCGTTTCCCTGCCGGGTTTACCAACTAGGGGGATCATTTTATGGACAACTATGCGATCGAGCTGCTGCACATCACGAAGGTGTTTCCTGGCATCGTCGCGAATGACGACATCACCCTGCGCGTCCGCTATGGCGAGATACACGCCCTTCTGGGCGAGAACGGCGCCGGTAAATCGACGCTGATGAGCGTCCTGTTCGGCCTTTATCAGCCGGAAGAGGGCGAGATCCTTGTGAACGGCAAAAAGGCAGAGATCAAAAATCCGCGCACGGCCAATGCGCTGGGTATCGGCATGGTTCATCAGCACTTCATGCTGGTGCAGAACTTCACCGTGCTCGAGAACATCGTCCTCGGCGTCGAGACCGCAAAGCACGGCGTCCTGCAGATGGAGGAAGCGCGCAAGAAGGTGCTTGCCCTGAGCGAGCGCTATGGCCTGAATATCGACTGCGATGCCAGAGTCTCTGACATCACCGTGGGTATGCAGCAGAGAGTAGAGATCCTGAAGATGCTCTACAAGGACAACAACATCCTGATCTTCGACGAGCCGACGGCTGTCCTGACGCCGCAGGAGATCGACGAACTGATGATCATCATGCAGAACCTCAAGCGCGAGGGCAAGGCGATCATCTTTATCACCCATAAGCTCAATGAGATCAAGGCAGTTTCGGACTACTGCACGGTCCTGCGCCGCGGCAAGTGCATCGGCACCTGCGACGTTTCGACCGCCAGCGTCGAGGACCTTTCCGAAATGATGGTCGGCCGTAAGATCGACTTCCATCTGGAGAAGGCTCCCGAGCATGCAGGCGATGCTGTCCTGACGCTTGAAAATGTAACGCTCAAGTCGGAGCGCAACCCGAACAAGAATATTCTGAATCAGGTCTCGTTCTCCGTCCACAAGGGAGAGATCCTCTGCGTGGCCGGTATCGAAGGCAACGGCCAGAGCGAGCTCGTCCGCGTGATCGTCGGCCTGCTGAAGCAGAACAGCGGCAAGATCCTGCTCAACGGCGAGGATGTCAGCCATGCCTCCATCCGCTACCGCAATGTGCACGGACTGGCCCATGTGCCGGAGGACCGCCACAAGTACGGCCTGATCCTGGACAATACGCTGGAAGAAAATCTGGCAATGCGCAAGTATTTCCGCAAGGAATTCCAGAACCACGGCTTCATCCGCTTCCATAAGCGCCGCGAGCTGGCGGAGGAGCTCATCGAAGAGTTCGATATCCGCAGCAGCGAGGGCGCGAAGAGCACGGCCCGCAGCATGTCCGGCGGCAACCAGCAGAAGGCGATCATCGCCCGCGAGATCGACTCGGATGAGAACGTCATTCTTGCCATGCAGCCGACACGCGGCCTGGACGTCGGCGCGATCGAGAACATCCATAAGAACCTGCTCCGCCAGCGCGACGCTGGCAAGGCCGTTCTCCTCGTTTCGTTCGACCTGGAAGAGGTCATGAACATCAGCGACCGCATCATCGTCTTCTACGAGGGTGAGATCGTTGCCGATGTCCGTCCGGAAGAGGTTACGGTCAATGAGCTGGGCCTCTACATGTCCGGCAGCAAGCGGAAAGGAGCGGTAAAATGAAAAATCAGACAAGTCCCCTTGCTCCGCGCCGCCAGAGAGACTACGCGGGCGTGCTTTCCTCCATTCTGGCCATTCTGGCCGGTCTGCTCGTCGGCCTCATTGTTTTGCTGGCGACGAATCCCTCGAATGCATTCCCGGCCTTCAGTGCGCTCATCACGGGCGGTTTCTACAGCGGCATGAAGACCTTCGGCAACGTGCTGTATTATGCCGTGCCGATCATCATGACCGGCCTTGGCGTCGGCTTCGGCTTCAAGGCAAGCATCTTCAACATCGGCGGCGCCGGCCAGTTCATCGTGGGCGCCTTCTGCGGCGTCTATACTGCCAGCGTCTGGAATCTCCCCGGAGCACTCGGATGGATCGTTCCGCTGCTGGCCAGCATGATCGGCGGCGCCCTGTGGGCCCTGCTTCCCGGCCTGCTGCACGCCTATCGCCGCGTGAATATCGTCATTGCGACGATCATGATGAACTACATCGGCATGTATCTTGTGAACTATCTCATCAAGATCGCCCCGATCTATGACAATGTGAAGAACCAGACCCGCCCCGTGCCGGCGGCTCACCGCCTCCCGACGGCCGGCCTGGAGAAGATCTTCCCGGACAGCTCCGCGAATATCGGCATCTTCATCGTTATTGTTGTGGCTATCATCGTGTTCATCCTGCTGGAGAAGACGAATTTCGGCTTCGAGCTGAAGGCCTGCGGTAAGAACCGCGACGCCAGCATCGGCTTCGGCGTCGATGCCAAGCGTATGATCATGACCGCCATGCTCATCTCCGGTGCTCTCATCGGCCTCGGCGGTGCGCTGCTGTACCTTTCCTCCGCCGGTAAGTACATCAAGGTCGAGGACGTGCAGGCGGCAGAGGGCATGAACGGCATTCCGGTCGCCCTGCTTGCCATGAACCACCCGATCGGCATCATATTCACCGGTATTTTCATCGCGTATATGCAGGTCTCAGGCTTCTACATGCAGACCTACGGCTTCACGACGGAGATCGTCGACATCATCGTCTCCGTGATCGTCTACTTCAGCGCGTTCTCCTTCATCATCCGCGAAGGCATCCGCAGATGGCAGCTTCGCCAGAGGACGGATGTGCACCACACCGGGAAAGGAGCGGAGAAATAAATGAATCTGTTTATCTTTATCTGCCAGCAGACGCTGATCTTCCTCGTCCCGCTGCTTCTCGTCGGCCTCGGCGACCTGTTCTCCGAGCGCAGCGGCGTTCTGAACATCGCACTTGAGGGCATCATGGTCTTCGGCGCGTTCGCGGGCATCATGTTCATCCGCTCGGCAAGTGCCGCCATGCCCTCATGGCTCGTTCTGCTGATCGCGATCCTGATCTCGATCCTTGCCGGTATGCTCCTGAGCGCCCTGCACGCCTTTGCCTCCATCCACCTGAAGGCGGAGCAGACCATCAGCTCGACGGCCATCATCACGTTTGCTACGGCGTTCTGCATCTTCTATGCCCGCGTCATGCTCGGCACGGAGCAGGTCGTCTTCCGCAACACATTCCGTATCGACGCCGTCCCGCTGCTCAGCAAGATCCCGGTCCTCGGCCCGATCCTGTTCCAGAAGGCCTATGTCACGACGTATCTCGGCATCCTCGTCCTGATCGTCACGGCCTTCATCCTCAAGCGTACCCGCTTCGGCCTGCGCCTGCGCAGCTGCGGCGAAAACCCGCAGGCAGCCGACAGTGTCGGCATCAGCGTCTATAAGATGCGCTATTCCGGCGTCCTGATCTCCGGCGCTCTGGCCGGCCTCGGCGGCCTCGTGTTCATCCTGCCGACGACCACGACCTACACCGCCAGCGTCAGCGGCTATGGCTTCCTCGCCATGTCCGTCGTCGTGTTCGGCCAGTGGAAGCCGTGGGGTATCGCGCTCGGCGCTCTGTTCTTCGGCCTGACGAAGACCATTGCCGCGTCGTATTCCGTTATCCCGTTCCTGTATAACCTCGGCATCCCGGAGGCCTTCTTCAAGATGCTTCCCTATGTGGCGACGCTGATTGTTCTGGCGTTCTCCACGAAGCGCTCCAATGCGCCCGGCGTCATTGGCGTTCCCTATGATAAGAGCAAGAGATAATAATTGGAGGTAAATTACTATGGCTGTTTTTACAGATGAGGGCAAGACCTATCACGTTCGCGTGGGCAAGGGCGACATCGGCCGCTATGTCCTGCTCCCCGGCGATCCGTTCCGCACGGACCTGATCGCATCCTATTTTGATGATGCAAAGCTCGTCGCGCACAACCGCGAGCATAAGACCTGGACCGGCACGCTCAACGGCGTTCCCGTCTCCGTCGTCTCCACCGGCATGGGCTGCCCGTCCACCGCGATCTGCCTGGAAGAGCTGATCGCCTGCGGCGCGGACACCTTCATCCGCGTCGGCACGGCCGGACGCGTCTGCGACCGCGCGTTCGACCCGACGCTCGACGGCGTCATCAACACTGCCGCTGTCCGCGATGAGGGCACGACGAAGCACTACATCCCCATCGAGTACCCGGCCGTCGCCGACCGCCACGTTGTCGCGGCTCTGGCCGACTCCGCCAAGCAGCTCGGCTACAACTTCATCGAGGGCATCACCCAGTCCAAGGACTCCTTCTACGGCCAGCACGAGCCGGAGAACATGCCCGCCGAGCCGTGGCTGAAGGCCCGTTGGGAAGCATGGCGCCGCGGCAATGTCATCAGCTCCGAGATGGAGTCCGCTGCGATCTTTGTCATCTCTTCCATCCGCGGCTGCCGCGCCTCCTCCGTCATGGCCTATACCGAGATGCCGAAGAGCGTCGAGGTCGCCGTCGGTGCGCTGCGCATCCTCATCGAGCAGGATAAGGCTGCCGAGAAGTAATTCTACAATGCAGCGACTCCCCGTGCCGAAAACGGTGCGGGGAGTTTTGCCTTTTCGGATAAAATACGATTGACATTCTGAATCCGGGACGATATAATCAAGGATGGTCCGGCTGGTGCCGGACCATAAAATTGAATCACACGACTCGCAGAGACCGCGTGGCCGCAACGGCGGAGGATCCGTCAGGCGCGTTGGTAAACAAGGGAATGGGGATAGTACCCCGAGAAGGCAGCTGCCTTCTGGATGACCGTCGCTGTGAGCGCTGAGGCTGCTGTCCGTCGGCGAAAGCCGGTCATTGGGAAACTGAGAAGGCAGGGCGGCAGACGTGGCGGATGCTCCGCCGGAGGCGCAACTCAGAAGACCTACTGGGAGATTTCCATAGCCCGAATCGGTTGAGGGGATAGGTATGCTATCCCTTCAGCCGTTTTTTTGTTTTCCGAAGGGAAAACAAAGCGCCCCCCGCAGCTCAGCTGTGGCGGGGCTGAACCCTGCTTCTGCCGCTCCGGCGGCTGCCGATACACATTATCAGTAAAAGGAGAGATCGCTTATGCAAACGAAACCCGCAGCGTGCGGAAAGCGCCTGCTGGCGCTCGTGCTGGCCATTGTGATGGTCTGCTCGCTGCTGCCCGTCAGTGCGTTCGCAGCAGAGCCCGACTATGAGCTGCGCGTCCTCACGTTCGAGGATGCCGACTATAAGGGCGGAACGAACTTCGCAGGCGGAAACAACTGGACGAGTCTCATTGACAGCCCGCAGTACGGCGGCAAGATGCTCTACGGAGAGAGCGGCGCCGGTGTCGACTCCGTCGACGCTGCTTACAAGTGGACGGATAAGAACAATACCTGGCTCAGCAACACCCTGTCCGAGGGCTATGGCTCCTGGTGCTACTGGAGCGGCGGTCATGCCGTTTCCAACTATGTTTCCGGTGAGATCAGCAAGTACGGCGGCTTCGAGAGTCAGCTTACCGTTTATAAAAAGGACGTTTCCGGTCTGGAGCGGACCGGCGGCGGCCACAACGGCTCGAATAACTTTGCCGTGCATTACGGCTATGCAGATAATTCCGGCTATGGCCTGACCGAGGCCTCCCTGCCGACCCTAACCTTTGCCGACGGCACCGCCCGTGTCATTGACCATATGTATGTCAACAACACGGACTATGCGCTCAACTGCTACATCGACGGCAACGGTTTGACTGCCAAGATCGGCGACGACGATTGGGTCAAGCTGGTCGCAACGGGCTATAACGCGGCAGGGGAGAAGACCGGAACGGCCAGCATCTACCTCTGCAACGGTCCGAAGAACATCATGATGGACTGGACAAGGTGGGACCTGTCCGGCCTTGGTAAGGTCCTGAAGGTCACGTTCAATGTGACCGGCTCCAGCGATAACGGCTATGGCTTCTCGCAGCCCGCCTACTTCGCCTATGACGATGTGGCAGTCCGCTTTGAAAAGGCGGCTGCGGTCGTCCCGGCGACCGGCGTGACGCTCGACAAGACCACGCTGAATCTGATGACGGGCGAAACTGCCGTTCTGACGGCAGCGGCACAGCCGGAAAACACCACGGATACCTTGACCTGGACGACCGGGAATGAGGCGGTCGCTACGGTCGCGGACGGTGTTGTGACTGCGGTCGGCGCGGGCAGCACCGTCATCACGGCGGCATGCGGAAGCGTGAAGGCCGAGTGTGCCGTTACGGTCACGGCCAGTCCGCTCACGGTCAGCGTCGGCGGAAAGGCCTGCGCCCTTTCCCGCGTTGGCGGCGAGGGCGAGACGAAGTACCGTGCCGTGCTGCCCTACGGCAGTGATGTGACGATCCATGTGGCGGATGCGAGCTTCCTGCTCGTGACGGACAAGAAGAGCAATTATCTCAACGATGCGGGCGTGAATCCCTTCACCCTGAAGGCTGCGGAGCTGGAGACGACCCTGCTGACGGACAAGGACGAAAAGCCCTTCACCCCTGCGGAAAACAGCAAGGTCGCCTATCTGAGCATTATGGATGTCATGGCGGGCACGACGTATGAGCTGTATCTCGAGCTGACCCGCGAGGTCACCCCGGCGACCGGCGTGACGCTGGACCAGACGGAGCTGACGCTGACGGCGGGAAAGACCGCTTCCCTGAAGGCCACGGTCCAGCCGGAGAACACGACGGATACCATTGTCTGGAGCTCCTCGAAGGAAGAGGTCGCAACGGTGGAAAACGGGATCGTTACGGCGAAGGCGGCCGGCGAGACTGTCATCACTGCGACGTGCGGCACCGTGAAGGCAGAATGTGCCGTTACGGTCACGCCCCCGGTCATGGCCTCGGCTGTAACGCTGGATAAGACCGAGCTGAACCTGTATACCGGCGACACAGCGGCCCTGACCGCTGCAATCCAGCCGGAGGATACGACGGATCCGACCATTGCCTGGACGACGACGGATGCAGAGGTCGCTTCCGTGCAGAACGGCGTCGTGACTGCCGGAAAGACCGGTACGGCCACGATCACGGCCAGCTGCGGCGAGGCAAAGGCACAGTGTGCTGTGACGGTCAAGGCTCCTGCGGAGCCTGCGCAGAAGGACGGCGTGTATCAGATCGGCAATGCCGACGAGCTTGTCTGGTTTGTCAAGAAGGTCAACGGCGGTGAGAATGCGATCTCTGCCGTTCTGGCGAAGGATATCGATCTGACCGATGTGATCTGGACGCCGATCGGCAATGGCAGTGTAGCTTTTGCGGGAAGCCTTGACGGCGCGAACCACACCATTTCCAACCTGCATGTGGACTATGCCACGGCGGCCTCCGGCGAGAGACTGTATCTCGGCCTGTTTGGTCAGGTCGAGGGCACGCCCGAAAAACATGCGGTCATTCAGAACCTGACGGTCACGGGCAGCGTGAACGCGGCAAGCGAATTCTCCGTTTACACGGGATATGTCGCAGGCGTGGTCGGCTCTGCCCGTTATGCGGAGCTTTCCAAGGTCATTTCCCGCGTGGATGTGACGGCCGACGAGAGGGTCGGCAGCACCTCCTCCGTGGGCGGTCTGGCCGGTGTCATGATCGACACGACTGTGACGAACTGCGGCAATGAAGGCGATGTCACCGGCGTGAACAACCTCGGCGGCCTGTGCTATGAGCTCTATTCCGGCACGATGACCGGCTGCTATAACACTGGCAGGATCACGGCGACCGGTACCTATGTCGGCGGTCTGATGGGCTATGCCAAGCAGGCGACCATCACCAATGCCTACAGCACCGGCGATGTGACCACCGAAAAGACGCTCATGGGCGGTCTGATCGGCGTCATGGAGAAGTCCTCCCTGACAAATGCCTATGTGTCCGGCAAGGTCACGACGGCCGTGGCCAGCGGCGCGATCGGCGCAGCCGTGGGCAGTGCGGATCAGGTCTCCAATGTGTATTACCTCGGCAGCGCTTCCGCGATTGGCGACGAGAACGCCACGGCGAAGACCGCAGAGGAGCTGAAGGCGCTGGCACCGACGCTCGGCAGCAGCTTCAAGGAGAATACCGGCTGCGGCGGCTATCCGCTTTTGGCGTGGCAGGAGGCCCGCGCACATCAGTATGAAAACGGCGTCTGCACCGTCTGCGGCGCGAAGGATCCTGCAGCGCCCTATCTGCTCGACGGTGTGACTGATGCCGCTGCGGAAGTTCAGACCGGCAAGAGCTATCAGCTCGACGATCTGATGGACGGCAAGATCTTCGGCGTGAAAAACGGCACGCTGACCTACAAGAACTACTTCTACACCATGTCCTCCGATGGCGGTGCGACGTGGAGCGGGGAGCAGCACTTTGAGGAAGCAATGTTCGGCGGCGTGAACAAGAGCCTGGTCCAGAGCAAGGCAGGCACATATATCTATAAGTTCCGCGCAAAGAACGATGCCGGCTACTCCGCCGATACCTGGACGCTGACGCTGACCTTCGTCGATGTCGTCGAAGCGAATATCAACTTCTACGTCGGCCGTGACCAGAACTACAGCACAAACGGCAATAAGTACCCGATCCTCAAGATGTACAAGACCGCGGGCATCGACGAAAATCAGTTTGACTATGTCGGCTGGTTTACCGATGCCGAGGGCAAGACCGTGTACGTCTACAACCCCGCCGATTACACCATCATCGACGGCGAAGAGAAGGACTATGTCGAGATCGACGGCACAAAGTACGAGCTGCACGACTACGAGGAGGTCCGGTTCACCAACAGCGCTTTTGACGCAGCCGACGAAACGGCGACGGCCAGCAACACGGTCGTGAACAATTACAACATGTTCTACGCCACCCTGAGCACCGGCCGCTACTCCACGCGCGGCTACGGCTGGAACACTGCGACCGAGGCCTATGACATCTATCTTGGCGGTCAGAGCCTGCCTCTGCCGATGGAGAAGGACATCTATGGCGGCGGCGGCAACGACATCCATCTCGGCGTTGTCAGCGTCTATGCTACGACCAGGAACGAGAAGAACGAGTACTTCGGCACGGACGACTACCATGTCGAGATGATCATGCCCGTTACCGGCAGCATGATCCACTCCGGTACACACTATACCTACACCCGCTACGGCAGCGACTACACTGCCTTCCCCTTCCTGTCGTGGGAGGCGCAGAACGCTTCGCTGTACAACATCTATGCTTATCCGACGAACACGGAAAAGTATATGTTCAATCAGCAGATCAACCAGACCACGGCGCCTTCCTACAACGTCGTAACGAAGAACATCACGATCGCCAACGCCGTGGAGCTGGATATCACTGCGCCCACGACGGCGGAGTTCACCCTGTTCTTCCAGTACAACAACTTCAACACCAGAGCGGTCGAGCCGTACAAGACTGCGAAGGACGACGCGACCGGCATGACCACCTATTCCTACCGCGTTTCTGAGCGCAACAACAACTACACATGGCGTCTGGTCGATGAGACCGGTACCTATGTGACCAAGGCCGGCTGGCTGTCCAGCCTCAACCAAAAGACGGAAAAGACGATCACCTTTGACTCCGGCGCGCCGACCGACAGGAAGTCTCACAGCTTCAAGGACCTCGGCACGACGGTTTCCTCCCGCGACGAAGCCGACCTGCAGGTCTTCCTGAGCCACAGCGGCTTTATGAGCGTGAGCGACACCTACCGCATCCGCGCGTACCGTATGTGGGAGCTAATCAATAACGATGCAGGCAACATCATGGTCGAGCCGAGCTTCAACATTCAGGTGCTGCAGGGCAATCCGGCGGACGTTACGCAGGTCAGCGGCGGCAACGCCGTAGGCAACTGGCTCGACGTGACGCCCACCGGCACGGACATCGTGGCCGTCACCTACGACGCCATCGACCTGTACAACGACAAGGACGTTGCCGGAACCCACGGCGGTCTCTTCCCGGCAACCGCCCCCGAGCGCACCGGTGTGTTCGTTATCACGAACAAGGCAGCCGGCAAGGCTGACGCCGTCATCCGCTTTAACGGCGGCACGACCAGCCCCCGCGGTGCGGAGTGGGACTACAACTACGACACGTGGTACTACCTTGACACCGACGAAGCCCCCACGCTGGACTTTACTACCACCAAGGGCGCGACGGCCAGCTACGCCGTCGTCACCACCGACGCTGCCCTGAACAGCACCCTGTCCGGCTGGACGGAGCTTACGGCGGACGAGAACGGCATGTTCCACGCCTCCCTCCTGCCCTTCCGCACGGCAAAGACGCTCGGCGGCACCGTCATCCTGAAGCTGACCGATTCCACCGGCACGTCCTACCGTCTGGCGCGCGTGGCGCAGATGAGCGTCACCGTGAAGAATGCCTCGAATGACGGCGAGCCCATCATGCCCGGCGATAAGGTCACGCTCTCCTTCGACGGCCTGTATCGCGGCATGGATAAGGTTTCCGGTATCTTCAACCCCACGTTGCTATATCTGAACTACAGCGCGGAGGAAGAGGAGTCCAAGGGCCAGCTGACTCAGTACTGGCAGATGGACAGAGCCTCCGTCACCGTGGAGATGCCCACAGACATCACCTTCCCCGAAGGCTCAGACAAAACGACCGTTATGGTCACCGACGGTTATATCTCCGGCGGCATGTACTCCGCCGCCAGCCCGTTTGATACGCTGTACAATATGACCGACACCGGCGTCGGCACGAACTTCTCCGCGGTCACCACCAGCTTTGTTGCCAGCCGTCTGGCAGATGTTTCCGTCGAGGTCAACACGAAGGTCACCTACAACGTCAAGCTCGTCCCCGTGGACGAAAACGGCAACGCGATCGACGGCCTCACCCCCACGTTCACCGACCGTGACAACAAGGCAGTGACCGCCGAGGCCGACGGCACCTTTAAGCTCGGCTATGGCCCGTATTCCTACGCCGTCGAGCAGCTCGGCTATGTCCGCACCACCGGCTCCTTCAAGCTCGGCTCTGCTGACGCAGCAAAGGTCGAAAACGGCGTCCTGACCATCAAGTTCACCGTCCGCAAGGCGGCCGAGAACGCTTGGGACGGCAAGACCACCACGGAACCTGCCACCGACGAAAACGGCGTTTACCTCATCGGCACCGGCGCAGAGCTGGCATGGTTCGCCCAGAAGGTCAACGGCGGCAGCGCCAAGCTCTCCGGCATCCTGACGGCCGATATCGACCTCGCCGGTTACGAGTGGACGCCCATCGGCACCGCTTCTAAGAAGTTTGCCGGTACCTTCAACGGCCGGAATCACACCATTGATCATCTTTCCATCAACTACAGCAGCAAGACCCCGATATCGCTCTATCGCGGCCTGTTCGGCTGGGTCTCCGGCGCCAACGCCACCAACCGCGCGAAGATTGAGAACCTGACGGTCAACGGCACCGTTGTCGCCGGTTCCAACAAGCCTGTTAACGATGCTTACGTCGGCGGTATCGTTGGCCGTGCGGACTATGCCGACCTGACGAATCTCCATTCGAATGTCGATGTTTCCATCAAGCGCACGGCCGGTAACTACTGGCAGAGCGTCGGCGGCGTTGTCGGCGGTGCTTACTACAGCCTGAATGTTACCAACTGTTCCAACAGCGGCAATGTCACCGGCTGGCGCTACTGCGCAGGTATCGTTGGCAACATTTCCAGCGGCAGCCAGCCCAGTACCATCACCGGCTGCGTCAACACCGGCAGCATCACCGCACCCAGCACCTGCGCAGCGGGCATTGTTTCCAATCTGCCGAACGGCTGTAAGGTCACGGCCTGCTACAACACCGGTACGATCAAGGCCGGCGGCAACTATCCCGCCGGTATCGTCGGCTACTGCGCGAACTCCGAGGTCCGCAGCTGCTTTAACCTCGGCACGGTCACCTGCAACACAACCTTTACCTATGGCTCTGTCATTGGCACGGTGAGCAGCGCAGATGCCGTCATCAAAAACCTCTACTACCTCGAGGGCACCTGCGAGAAGGGCGGCATCGGCGCCGTGAAAAATGCCGAGACCCAGACTGCCGCTGTCAGGACCGCAGAGGAAATTGCGAACGCGGAGTTTGTTTCCACGATGAACGCCGATCTGGCAGAGGCTGCCTTCACGAGCGGCTGCACCGCGACGAAGCATCCGATCCTCCTGTGGCAGGCCGACGCGGAGCATACCTTCGCGAACACTGCCTCTGATGTCATCAAGTCGGAAGCTACCTGCACCGAAGCCGCGGTCTACTATGTCAAGTGTGACCACTGCGATGCGGTCAGCAATACGCTGACGGTCAAGGTCGGTGAGCCGCTCGGCCACGATCTGACCGTGACGGTCGTGGAGCCGACCTGCGAGAAGGACGGCTATACCGAGTCTGCCTGCGCGCGCTGCGGCCTCAGCTACCGCACGAACTATGTGGCAGCAAAGGGCCACAGCTATGTGGACGTCGTGACGGCTCCGACCTGTGAGTCCGCCGGTTACACGACGCATACCTGCTCCGTCTGCGGCGACAGCTATGTCGACGCGATGCTCCCGGCCACGGGCCACAGCTATGTGGACGTCGTGACGGCCCCGACCTGCGAAAAGGGCGGCTACACGACGCACACCTGCTCCGTCTGCGGCAGCAGCTATGTCGATACCATGATCGATGCGCTCGGCCATGATTATCAGACCGTTGTGACAGCTCCGACCTGCGACGCCATGGGCTATACGACGCATACCTGCACGCGCTGCGGCAACAGCTACGTCGACAGCTATACGCAGGCAGCGGATCACAGCTACACGAGCGAGGTGACGAAGCAGCCGACCTGCACGGAGGAGGGCGTTCGTACCTTCACCTGCACGAACTGCAGCAAGAGCTACACCGAGTCCATCCCGATGATCGCCCACAGCTATGAGGAGGTCAAGACGGAGCCGGACTGCACGCATATGGGCTACACGACCTATACCTGCTCTGTTTGCGGCGACAGCTACAAGGCCGATTTCGTGGATGCGGCGGGCCATGACTGCGAGGCGACGGTAGTCGCCCCGACCTGCGAGGGCTACGGCTACACGGAGAATCACTGCAAGCACTGCGACTACACCTATATCAGCGAGATCCGTCAGCCGCTTGGCCATGACGACAAGCTGACCGGCGCGAAGGAAGCCACCTGCACGGAGCCGGGCTACACAGGCGACATGGTCTGCACGCGCTGCGGCGAGGTGTACAACAAGGGCGAGGAAATCCCTGCTCTGGGCCACGACTACGGCGACTGGACGACGGTGAAGGAAGCCGATTGCTTCCACACTGGTCTGGAAGAGCGCAAGTGCGGCCGCTGCGGCGAGACTGAGCAGCGTGAGACTACGGCAGAGACCTGCCCGAGCGAAGCCTACACGGATCTCGACCGGAATGGTTGGTATCACGAGTACGTTGACTGGGTGCTGAAAAACGGCGTGATGAACGGCGTCGGCGGCGGCCTGTTCGAGCCGAACGGCGAGACGACCCGCGCAATGCTGGTCATGGTGCTTTACCGTATGGCGGGCGCGCCGGACATGGCGGGCCGCGAGAGCAGCTTCACGGACGTGTCTGCCGACAGCTGGTATGGCGCGGCGGTGATCTGGGCCTCGGAGAACGGCATCGTTAACGGTGTCGGCGGCGGACTGTTTGATCCGGATGCTTCCCTCACGCGCGAGCAGATGGCTATGATGCTCTATCGCTTTGCGGGCTATCTCGGCAGCAATACCGGGAAGCGCGCCGACCTGAGCGCCTACGGCGATGCCGACGCGGTCAGCGCATTTGCGCAGGACGCCATGGCATGGGCCGTTGCAGAGGGCCTTGTCAATGGCCGCAGCGCAGCGGAGCTTGCGCCAAAGGCCGGTGCAACGCGCGCGGAGCTGGCGACGATCCTGTTCCGCTTTGCGGCGCTGCAGAACGCCTGAAGCAAATTACGCATAAGCAGCGAGCGAGTGCCCCGGGTTCTCCCGGGGCACTTTGCATGCGACCCATAGAAAAAACGGAAAAAGGCCTTGACAAAGGGGCCGACAGTCCCTATAATAGAAAGTAACCGAACGGTTACATAAACAGCCAGACGCAAAGACGCAGTGCTGATCGCGGTTCCGATCATGCGCTGCGTCTGTTTTTTGAGAGGAAGATTTTATGAACGCAATTCGTTATCCCACGAGCACCGCAGCACTGCGCGTTATGCGCGGCCGCGCCGTGGGTATCCATGGGCGTCCTGCTGGCGGCCGTCACCGGCGAATCGTCGAGAACGCAATGAGAGAAAGGGGAAATTTACCATGAAGCTGTATTTTGGAAACGCCGTCACGACGGCAACGACACTGATGATCCTTGCTCTGCTGGGCTACATCGGCTTTTCCGTCTGGAACCGCGGCAATATCGCCTGCTGGGGCAGGAGAACGCTGCTCCTGCTGGTGTTCGGTCTGGTCGTCTGCTGCTTTGCGGCGGCGCGGGACGGGCTGGACAAGACCATCCAGCACACCATCGACGGCAGCTGCGCGCCGGGCGTGTTTCCGCTCGTCAGCGTTCCGACCGTCGTCGGCTGTGCCGGGGCGCTGCTGATCGTCGTCGCCGCGATCGCCACACCGATCGCCAGAACGCAGAAAATGCGGGAGCTCTGGTTCTATGTGATGTCCGGCGGCGCGGTCCTGAAGATCGCCACCATGGAGATCGCGCGGCTCGTGCTCTGAGACCGCGCGGAGAATTCTTGGACTGTCAAAAAAGGTCCGTAAAGACTTTTTGACGAGCTGCATTCTGGCAGGAGACCTCCCGCCGTATGATCGGAAAGGAGAAGAAGCATGGAAAAGAAGAACGCATTTACGATCACGCGAGCCCGGCCGGAGGATGCCGCGGCGCTGCTGGACTACCTGAAGATCGTGGGCGGCGAGACGGACAACCTCAGCTTCGGCGCAGAGGGCGTGCCGCTTGCGCCGGAGGAGGAGCAGGCCTATCTGCGCACACAGGTCGATTCGCCGGACCATGTGCAGTATCTTGCCAGAGTGGACGGCGAGCTCATCGGCACGGCCAGCCTGAACCGCAAGCCCGGCCGGATGCGCCACCGTGGCGTGTTCGGCATCAGCCTGAAGCGGGCGTGGTGGGGCTGCGGTGCGGCCTCGGCCCTGACGGAGGCCGTCCTTGCCTTTGCGCGGGAAAACGGCTTTGCCCAGCTCGATATCGAGGTGCGCAGTGACAATGTCCGCGCCATCCGGCTGTATGAAAAATTCGGCTTCCGGAAGCTGTGCACCTTCCCGGCCTTCTTCCGCATCGGCGGGCAGGACATTGATTTTGATGTGATGCTCCTGCAGCTGCCTCAAATCTGACTGCAGCGGCGTGCCCTTTCCGGGCGGTGACCCCGTGGAGACAGGCAGCGGCAGCAGCGCAACGATTATGGATTTCATCTATGATAATCAGGGGCTGCCGTTCGCCTTGAATTATTCCACTCAAGCTCCGGCTCCAAGGCAGAAATCAACCCTCTGCGCTACCGTGGGTACTACTACGACACCGAAACGGGATTCTATTATGTATCCAGCCGTTATTACGATCCTGAGGTTGGTCGGTGGATACACAGGTGACAGGCTTGCAAAAAGTACAGGTGGATTCTTCCGGCTCGTTATAGTATAATAAACGCCATCCCAAGAACCGAAAAACAGCACCCCGAAGCTATTTTTGTAACCTATTTGCCTTTTCCCATCGTTATATGGTTGAGGGCTCCTTGAGAGGAAGGAGAATATATGCTGATTCTATACATGAGCTTTATAGACGACGAAATACACCGCCGTCTATTTGAGAAAATATACATGACCTACCGGAAGCAGATGTTCCTTGTTGCCCGCGCCGTGTTGAGCAACGATTCCGATGCCGAGGACGCCGTCCACGATGTTTTTCTGAAGATTGCAAAAAGTCAAATGCAGAAAATTGGCAGCATCCAGGAGGCGGCGGATGTAAGAAGCTATCTGTTGAAGGCAACTAAGCATCAGGCTATCGATCATTTACGCAAGCGGCAGCGTCAGCGGACTGTCATGAATGCGGAACGGGAGGATGCACTGAAAAGCATAGTGGAGCTGTCAGATAACCAGCTTGTGGACATGATCAACAATGGCATGGCATATGACCGCATCCTTCAAGTCATTGCGTCACTGGATGACATCTACAGGGACACCCTGTATGCCCACTTCGTGCTGGAGCTGTCCATACCGGAGACGGCAAGCTTGCTAAACTGTAAGACAGCAACAGCAAAGCAGCGGCTGGTTCGCGGAAAAAAGCTTTTGCAAAAGCAGCTATTGGAGGAGGAATAGATATGACCGATAACTTGCTAAAAACAGCCCTTCGGGAGGCCGCCTCACGAGAATTTGCAGGTATGCCGCAAAGCGACGGCGATATCACCTACACGTTCTCGCCTCGCTTTACCCGCAGGATGAATCGGCTTGCCAAGGCTGAGAAAAGCTGGCTCTGGCGTATGACAAGCACGGCCTCCAAGCGGGCTGCGGCAGCGGGTATTGCCATGATACTAATTGCGCTGACTGCTTGCAGCATTCCGGCCATTCGGGAGCCTGTGGCGGCCTTCTTCAAGGGGACCTATGAGAACTGCGTTCGCTTTTTTACCGGAAACGCCGGAGCTGACCGAATCGCGGAGCGTTATACTCTGACGGAATTGCCCGATGGATTTGAGGCGGTCTATACCGTGGATAATGACGCGAGCTTCACTGTGGTGTACCGAAATGAGGATGGAGAGGAGATTATACTGTCACAGAGCGTAGGCGCGGATTATTGGATTGACATAGATACCCAGCACGGAACGCTTACCGAAATCGACCTGTCCGGCGTCACTGTGACTCTCTATGAAGCCGATGGCTGCATGGTTGCCCTGTGGCAGCAGGATGAGTACGCATTCGATCTCACCGTATACGGAAGCCTGGATCGGGAGCGAGTGCTCCGCCTGGTGAACTCCGTTCGACATCCATAACCTCACAGACCATACGGGGCCGCTGCCGATTTGTTTGCAGCGGCCCCGTCATCTTTTTTACAAAAGGCTGTAACCTGTTTCCGCAGCCGAGGCGTTGTATCGTATAGACAAGACAAGGAAATGAGGGATTATTATGGGAAAAAGAAAGGGAGAATGGCTGTCGTTTATAGCGCTGCTTCTGGTGTTCATGCTAACAACCTTGTTCTTTTATATGGTTTATACTATGCACTATGATTCCGCATCCGATGATTTTACCGGATTTACCGTGTTCGACTATCAAAGTGAACCTGGCGCACAGGTAAGGACAAAGCTTGGAACGCTGCGGGAGGATTTGGACGACTGGGCAAGACGAAATCAAGCTGTAGTTTTCTACAAGGGCTTTTCGTCTGCCGGAATTGCCGCCTTGGACTATGCGGGATGGTTCCAAAGAACCTGGCATACGCCCTTTGATGGCCGGGAAGCCAAGACCGCCCTCATCCAAAAAGAAAACGCAAACCTGTACACCTATACGGAGGGCGATACGCTGTTTCCCGGAACGTATAACTATCACATTCTCGGGGAATTTGATGGAAACCGCTCCCCCACCTTCCAAGGTGACGCATTCTTTTATTATCCCCTGGCAGACATTACCGATTTGCAAGGGCTGCTGTTCACAAACGTGGACAGCGGCGAGAGCCTTTCCGAATTAACAAGCATAGTCGAGAAAACCGGCAGGAGTATCGAATATCAGACCTACACCGACAGCAATTTGAATATCCTTGAAGTCCTGAAAAAGATGTTTATGGATGATTTCGTGTCCCGGTCTTTGCTGTTTGCCTTCCTCGGGCTGGTGTTCTGCGCCGTATTCGCAATGTCCATGATGTATCGGGAAAGCAACCGCTTCATGGTCATACACCACCTATATGGCGCGGCCTATGCATACCTATTTGTAAGGCTTCTGCTTCGCCTGATGTGCATCGCGGTATTGGGAACGGGCCTTGGATATATCCTCGGACGAACGCAGCTTTACTTAATACATAGAGCGGCGTATCTGAATGTTGCCTTATTAAGCGGCGTATGCAACATCTTGTTTATATGTGCGGTTCATACAATATGTTTCCTAAGTTGGCAGCGAAAGCATCGCGGAATGGAGGGGCGTTACTGATATGGTATGGAAGCAGATACTCAAAGACCTCCGAAAGGAATGGACATGGGCCTTCTTTTACACCGTTGTGGCGACGATGATCGCCATGGCGATTCTGTATCTTTCGGTGAGCTTTTCCTCGGTGCAGAGGCAGTCAGCGGCCATTCGTTCCTTTGTTCGCCGGAATGTGGTCATGTTTCAGATGAAAAACGTACAGATGGAGCCAAACCCGGAGGGCGCTGCGTCCGCAAACAGACAGCAGAAAAATCCCGATGCTGTTTTGGATTATTTGCAGCATAGCCTGTCCGCAGATGGAAAGGCCGGCAGCTTTGTCTTTGTTGGCAACGACGGCTATGTGGACAAAAAATATACACAGATACTGATCCTTTTCGGGCAGTACAGCACTCTGGCAGGGCTGCACTATGATGGGGACATGGCGCTCTTTGTTCCCGAAGCTCACCGTGAAGATGCAGGCGGCAGTGTTACGATATCGGGCAGGGAAATAGAGACTGTTGCCAATGCAGGAGTGCAATTTGATCTGTTCCATCCGCTGCATTACATAGAGCCGGACAATCCCCTGCTGTCCGACACCCTGATCCTTTGCACCAGGGACTTTCAAGCGGTCAATAAGATGTTTCCGTGGTGGGGGTTGAGCGGCGAGGTCTTTGGACGAATGGTTCTCGTAGATCCGTCCGATGCAGAAATTGAACAGCTCCAAAAATTGTTCTACGAGCAGAAAGGAATACTGTATACGGGAATCTCCACAGAGGATTTTACGCAGATAACCACCTCTGCTTCGATCCGCGCACACAGACTGTATATTCTGTTTTATCTTTTGTCTGGCGCTCTGCTGGTCATTCTTCTGATCTGCAATATCATTCGCATCATTGAAACCCATGTGGCAGAGTACACGGTGCACCACCTTTACGGTGCTCCGATCCGTACCATTCGGAGGCGGGTGGGCGGCTTCGTGCTGGTGCTGCATATCCTTCCAATCATCGGGATCGTATTTGTCATGTTCCGAAACGAAATGGCACTGTGGTATGTTTTGCCGCTGTGCATGGCATTTGTTACCGGCTTGTGCCGGTTTGCGGCCGTGTACGCCGGAAAACGAATCGGGACAATGAATAGCTTGCAGAATCTAAGGAGGGACTACTGATGGCTTTATTATCTGTTCAAAACGTCAGCAAAACATTCAAGGACCACGACTACCGGGTTCACGCCGTCAGAAATGCTTCGCTGGAGGTTCATCGGGGCGAGATGATCGCCATCATCGGTCCCTCGGGAAGTGGAAAAACCACGCTTCTGAACCTAATGGGCATAGTTGTTGCGCCCGATTCCGGCGAGGTATATGTGGACGGGCAAAAGGCAAGCGATATGAGTGACGCCGTGCGATGCAGGATACGCAACCAATACTTCGGATACATCGTGCAGGACTTCGCCCTGATCGAGGAGGATACCTCCATGCAGAATATTCTTGTTCCAACGCTTTACAGCAAGCATAAAAAGAGTTCAAAGGAGTATCGGGAAATTATCAACGGCATGGCGGAGAAATTGCAGATTGCGGATAAGCTGAAAAGCACCGTAAAGCATCTGTCGGGCGGCGAACGGCAGCGGGTCGCCATCATTCGCAGCATGGTCAATGACCAGAAAATCATACTGGCGGATGAGCCGACCGGGTCGCTGGACAAGGACAATTCTGCCATCGTGATCCATTGCCTGCGGGAGCTGGCTCACGAGCTGCAAAGAGCTGTGGTGATTGTGACGCATGATTCGGATGTTGCACGGCAGTGCGACAGGACGTTTCTTCTGGCCGACGGCAGCCTGACCCCGTGTGCATTGTAGCTTGCGAGGCTTTGGCAAGCAAGGTCTTTTGGAGCCAAAAGACACCAGGCGGAGACTCTGACGAGTCGCCGCCTTTTGCTGTGCGCCCGGTGAGCGCACGTTCTGTAGGGTGAAAGCCCCGAAGTCGCCCGGTAGCGGGAAGATTTAGCCAAAGGCAAGGGTGCCCATCGTGAGGCGGAATCTGAAGAAAGCCGGATTTTAGGGGTTGAAAGGTCCCCTGATGGGCAAAACTCTGGCCTGACGAACAGAAATCGCATACAAGGCCGTAAATGAGGGTGAGTTTGCAGCACAAAACAAAGCCCAGTAGCTACACGGAATCGACTTCAAGAAAAAGACGATCACCATTCGTCATACGGTCACGCAGGTAACCATTGATGGCAAGAGCAAGATCATCCAGAAGGATCGCACAAAGACGAAGTCCAGCTACCGCAGCCTGCCCCTTGTCCCGCCGTTTGAGGAACTGCTGCATCGCCTGAAAGCAAAGCAGGAGCAAAACCGCAAGTTGTGCGGACGGGCGTACTGCACCAAGTACACCGACTATATCTATGTCAATGAGATCGGGGAACTGGTCAAGCCGGGCTATCTCACACAGCGCTTTCCCTATATTCTGGAGAAAAACGGACTGCGGAAGATACGCTATCACGATCTCCGACATAGCTGTGCGAGCCTTTTGTATGCCAATGGCGTCAGCCTGAAAGAAATTCAGGAGTGGTTGGGACACAGCGATATTGCGACGACTTCCAACATCTATACGCACTTGAATTTCAGCTCGAAAGTGGCATCCGCCAATGCGATCATGGGTGTGTACCCATCGCTGTAATGGTCGAACATCCCTCCGATGTCCCTCCGAAAAGAAGCCGAAAACTGACCTGAAATGGCCGGTTTTCGGCTGTGAGAGGGATCGATACATAAGGCTGACAACGCAATAGAAAAAGCCCGCAAACCCAGTCATATCGAGGGTTTGCGAGCCTTTAAGGGGTGGTGCCGGTGGCGGGGGTCGAACCCGCACGGGTTATTAGCCCAACGGATTTTGAGTTATTTGCTTCACACGGAATACAAACGAACTCAACCCCGCATGGAGGTCATTGACGGACACCAAAGCGCCTGCAATTACTGGCTGTTTTGATACTGATGTGTAAAAAAACTCCGTTTCGTCTGCCATTTCCGCACTTTCCAATTTTGACGGGAATTTTGAATTTTGGAGGGACATCGGAGGGATGTAACCCCAAAACGGAGCACAACAACACACGCAATAGATTCATAAATCACAAACAATATTATAGCGTATTCCTCTGCCATTGACAACACATTTTCCGAAAAAGAGGTACTGCTATGAAAACACGCGCACACTATGAAAAACTTTTTGCACCCTATCCCGATGTTGTGACTTTGCCTGAGTTTTGTAATATGCTTGGTGGTATCGGTGACAGCACCGCCCGAAAAATAATGCGGGCAAACAAGGTCAAGCACTTTTACATAAGATGTACATACCTTATACCCAAGGCCTGCGTGATTGATTATGTGTTGAGCGAAGATTATGCAAAGTACAGTAAAACGCTCAAAGCAAGGGTTTAACCTTTAAGCCGTTTGCAGAAATGCAGACGGCTTTTTCATACCCATACATAGCCGCCTGCGCATCACCGCAAGTTCCGCAGCATTCGCTGCGGTTCCTTTTCCCAAAAAGTCTTACGACTTTTCGGGAGCCCTGTGACTCAGGCGGCTAAATCTATGTAAAGGAGGAAACCCCAAATGGCGAATTGCAAAGTGATCGCGGTGACGAACCAAAAAGGCGGCGTGGGCAAAACCACGACCACCGCCAATCTCGGCATTGGGCTTGCCCGGCAGAACAAGCGGATGCTGCTCATTGACGCAGATGCGCAAGGCTCATTGACACTCTCCCTCGGCTACCCGAAGCCGGATGAGCTGCCCGTTACGCTGGCAGACATAGACCGTGCCCATCTGCGAGGCATTGAGGACAAGGAGGAACGAGGTAAGCAGAAGATCCTATACCTTTGTGACACACCGCAGACACGAAAGAAACTGATGGTTCTTTTGGATGTAAAGAGCAAAAAGACCTTCTTCCGTGTTTATCTGAAGCCGCTGTTGGAGTCGGGACGGCTTCTGATGACGCACCCCGACCAGCCGAGCATTTCCACACAGGAATATATCCGCAATCCGGAACTCTTTTAATATTTTCTCTACATAGCCGTCTGCTTCGCCGCAGACGGCTAAATTAAAGGCCGGTTTAATCTCTTTGAACCCCAAAAGTGTGTATTCTTTTGTACACTCTTAAATGGACTCTACCTACTATGTGTCAAGCGGATATTGTGATATTTAATAATTAACCCGGCAGTGCTGCATTGTTAACCGAGACTTGTTTCTGTTCCTCAATTAAGGAGTAGAAAATTGTGTTTGCAGCTTTTTGAAAAGCTCTAATTATTTCATCTTGCAATTCTTTTGGGAATGGCTGTACATACAACTTACCATCATCATCAGAAAATGATTTCTCAATATCTACACGCAAATTCTCTCCTTTGGAGTTTATAGCAACCACAAATTCTCCAGCTTCTTGTGTACATACATATCTATATTTCATAGAAGAAATGTAATACCCTTGCTGAATAGAGTTTTGTACAAACTCATTAGATCGTAACCCGCTGCCATTAAGTACTGCCTGGCTAATTCCGGCTAATGTACCCGAGGTGGATTCATCATTTTCAGAGTCTTCTTCCTCAATATCATCCTCTGATGAAGTAGCTTTCTTAACAGTTATACCTACTACTGTCTTAAGTCTCCAATCTCTAAAACCATGGGCAGAAAGCCGATCATAAAAGCCCACTTTGTTCTTATCAGTTAATAGCTCCAAATTAATATGCGCTAAACTAACCTCTGATTCTTCTGATGAATCAGTCATTGCTTGCAAAAGTTCCAGCGCTTTTTGCGCATCATAAGATGATGGTTGCCGTATGTCTATCGAAACCTCGGATTCCCCATTTTTTCGAATAGCAATATGTATATATCGAGTCTCATCTTGAATGAGTTTGTTCTTTCCTGGTAGTTTGCGCTTATATGACATATTTACTATGAGTTCTGACCCTGATTTGATTGGCTGCTCGATTACATATCCTCGAAAATTTGAGGATCGATATGCGTTGAATTTGTCAGCAAAAAAATCAAGAATATCGGTACTATCTGAATGCTCTCTCAGCCTAGCATTGACTAAAGTTGATTTTTCATAATTTCCCTCGCTAACGATCATCTGAGTAATACTTGTCATTTCTTGGCCGCCAAGAAAAATTGTATACATATCATTTGCGAGTGCTTGTGCATTTGTTGCAGTGAATATAATTCCTTGTTTGCCCAGGTATCGTTTGATTGCTGCCGGTTTGATTTTCTGATCCGTAATTAAACGCATCAGTTCGGCACAGTCGGTATACTCCGTAATCATCACAAAATCCCCCCAGTTTCAATTGGAGACAAGCACCTATTGTCAATAAAATCAATTTCAATTTTTGCGGCTTCACTATCTTTTATCGGAGTTTCTCCAGATTTTAGCGTAGCTATGAAGTGCTCTTTAACGAAGTCGACATCACCAGTTCTTCGAGGGTAAAACAAGAATACATATCTATCCGCTCCTTGAAGCTGATAGTATTTAAACATGCTCCATGCATATCTAAAGTTATTGACTGTTATTTCGTCAAAGAAAAACAACATATTCTGGGTGTGCGGTTCTTGATATGTGTTTCCAGCAATATCCTTCTGAATGTTGTATGTGCTACATCCAAGCAAATACTTAGAATACAATGCGTTGATCGTAAGAGACTTTTGCGATATTTTGTTTGATTCATTTATGCTTGGATATATAAACGAAAACCCGTTGTTGTAGGATGTTTTAACTTTTGCAAACAAGCTTGTCCATTGCGCAATGCGGTCATTAGCTGCAATGAAAATATTGATTGGATTTCTACGATTGGGAAAGGCAATCTTTGAAAGATGATCATAAAATTTTTGCTGATCGAATTTATCATTAGCATGGATTAAAAGGAGACCTGTATTAAGTGTTGTGTTTCTCAAATCGACGTCTACAAGTTCGGGAGCGGATTGGGCGCATTCGATGTTGTTAATTAATTCCTTTACCCACTCTTCAATAGTTGCTCGCGTGATTGAGCCCATTTGACGATTTTTGCATTCCACAACAATTCCTTGATTTCCAGCTATATAAGGGTTCGTAAATTTACATAGCAGATCAATCCCGTGTGTTTTCTTTTTATGAGAAGAACGAGTGCATTTTATTTCCTTATCTTGAGTAAGTTCGGTCCACCCAAGGTTGGCAAAAAAGTTTACTCCAAAACCTTCAAGCTTTTTGCCGATTTTGGCTGCTTGCTCTCCCATTATAATTCGCCTCCCACAATAGCATTAATGCTCTCTAAAGCTTCGTCGTCAATATCATCCCGATCTTTCGAAATTACTAATGATCCGCTTGAATACAAGGTAACCGATATAGGACTTACGCCTTTTTCAATCAGTATTGTCAATTGGGATATACAGTTTTTATATTTTTGAACCATATGTCGAGGGTCATCCAACGACGATAGACAAACGCTACAATTTGCCACAATTCCCTCGTCTATCAAAACGTCAGTGATTCGCATCCTAGAAAACCTAATATCTTTCATTGTGAGCAGATTATTTAATATCTGAATATACTCGATTTTACTGCTATCAACCACAAGCTGATTATTAGCCGCTTGTAAGAAAGCAGTAATAAGTATGTCTGCGCTCCTTTTACTCCCCCAAAGAAGCATTTTCCCTAAGTGAATAAAAATATCAAATTTCACTACGTTCTGTTTCTTTACAGTGATTGTTTCAAATTTATCGGCTTTAAAATTGTATATTTTTTGATTTTGAGTTACGGAGATTAAATAATAGCCTCCAATATAATCTTTACTCTGCTCATTAACCACACAATGTAAATCCTCAGAATCCATCTGTAAAACGCTACCAATGATAGAATCCCAAGATGTGTCACATTGAAGTTTTACCTTGAAAATAGATAATTTGCTCGAAGCCATCACAAATTCCTCCTAAATTGAATTCAACTTTCCATCCATCATATATGCCGGTCAGAATGCTTAATCAGATTCAGTAATATCAGCACGCCTTAATGCAATTTGACCATATGAAATTTCTCTTCTTTGCCGCTAACAGTTGCTTTATTCTTCGTGCCTTGCCAGTTAGCAAAGGACCCCCTGTTGTAATTGACAGGGAGTCCTTGTTTTGTCCGCTATACCTGCCAAACACACAACAGCGCATCGACAGCGTTGTTAATAATTATAGCGTAATATTCCAGAAAAATCAAGAAATTTTCATTATTCGCCCTATTTTTTGCCTTTTACATCAATCTTGTTGCACCTACATAGCCGTCTGCTTCGCCGCAGGCGGCTAAATTTATGTAAAGGAGGAAACCCATATGGCGAATTGCAAAGTGATTGCAGTAACGAACCAAAAGGGCGGCGTGGGCAAAACCACGACTACAGCCAACCTCGGCATCGGGCTTGCCCAGCAGAACAAGCGGGTGCTGCTCATTGACGCAGACGCACAAGGCTCTTTGACACTCTCCCTCGGCTACCCGAAGCCGGACGAACTTCCCGTCACACTGGCGGACATCATGCAGAATGTGATCGACGATACCCCTATTCCGGACGGCTGCGGTATTCTGCATCACGGTGAGGGCGTTGACCTGCTCCCGGCGAACATTGAACTATCCGGTATGGAAATTCGACTGATCAACGCCATGAGCAGGGAAAGCGTGCTGCGGACATATATCAATGCGGTCAAACCCCATTACGACTATATCCTCATTGACTGTATGCCGTCGCTTGGCATGATGCCGATCAACTCACTGGCCGCAGCGGACAGCGTGATCATCCCGTCCCAGCCGTCATTTCTCTCGGCAAAGGGGCTTGACCTGCTGATGCAGTCCATCGCAAAGGTCAAGCGTCAGATCAACCCGAAGCTGAAAATCGACGGCATCCTGTTCACGATGGTGGACAGCCGCACCAACGAGGCCAAGGAGATCATCGCATCTCTGCGTGCCCACTATGGTGAAAAGATCCGGGTGTTCGGGACGGAGATTCCCTTTTCTGTCCGAGCCGCAGAAACCAGCGGCCGGGGCAAGAGCATCTTTTCCCACGACAAGAACGGCAAGGTCGCCGCCGCATACCGATCGCTGACGAAGGAGGTGTTGGAGCTTGAGCGCAAAACCGAGAGATTTAGGGATGACGCCGCTCGATGACCTGTTCTCCACCGACGAGAGCCGTGCGGAAGCGCAGCTTGAAAAGGTTGTCACGCTGAACCCCGCCGACATCTCCGACTTTCCCAACCACCCGTTCAAGGTCAAGCAGGACGAGGCTATGGCGGAGATGGTAGACAGCGTAAGGCAGTACGGCGTGCTGGTGCCTGCCCTTGTTCGCCCCAAAGCGGATGGCGGCTATGAGATGGTCGCCGGTCATAGGCGAAAATGCGCGGCGACGCTGGCGGGGATCACCGAAATGCCCTGCATCGTCCGCAACCTCACCGATGATGAAGCGACGATCATCATGGTGGACAGCAATTTGCAGCGAGAAACGATCTTGCCGTCCGAAAAGGCATTCGCCTACAAGATGAAGCTGGAAGCCATGAAACGGCAAGGGCAAAGGTCAGATTTAACTTCGACCCCACTGGAGCCGAAGTTAAAGGGTAGCCGTTCTAATGAGGAATTGGCTGCAAGCAGCCCGGACAGCCGTTCACAAATTCAGCGGTATATCCGTCTGACCGAGCTGATCCCGCCGGTGCTTGACATGGTGGACAGCGGCAAGATCGCTTTCCGTCCCGCCGTGGAGCTTTCCTATCTCTCCAAAGAACAGCAGCAGAGCCTACACGACACGATGGAGTGCGAGGACTGTACGCCGTCACTGGCGCAAGCCGTCAAAATGAAAGAGTTCAGCCGGGACGGGAAGCTGACGGAGGAAGTCATCCTCTCCATTATGCAGGAGGAAAAACCGAACCAGCGTGAGCAGTTCAAAATGCCGAAAGAGCGTATCAGCAAGTATTTTGCTCCGGGGACGCCCGCACAGAAAATTGAAGATACCATCATTAAGGCGCTGGAACTGTACCGCAGGCGGGAGCGCCAGCGGGATATGGAACGATAGTCACTACCAAGGGGCAGCCATACCCATTTTCAATGGATGTACGGCTGTGTCGGCGTGTTCCCCCTCTCCACACCTCACCCCCTCGAAACTACCTGTACTTCCCGAAAAAGGAGATGTTACAGCGGCGGCAGCACTCACAGCTTTGCAGTTTCCGGCAGTGATCCGTACAATGTAAGAGCAAAGGAGGATTGCGAGTATGAAAAACGCAAGGATCATCGCCGTTTTAGTGCTGCTGGCACTTTCACTTTCGGGCTGTGCAAAAGCGGATCGCTCCGAGGTGTCTGTGCCATCTTCGCAGGAAACGGTCACGACTAAGCCTGCACAAAGCACTGTGCCGCAGGAGCAAGCAACGGTTTCTGTTTCGGAAAGTACAGAGATTCCCGCAGAGAATACAGCCGAACCCGAAACGGAGAAAGCGCAGCCGGAGATTTCAACCCCTGCCAAAGAGGAAATGCCACCGACTGTCAGCAGCTCCACGGAAACGACACCACCGAAAGCATCCGAACCCGAACTATCGGAAGAACCTACGGAAACACCACCGCAGGAGCCTGAACCGCCCGCCACAGAAGAACCCGCAGAGCCGATATTTGACATTCAGACTTGGATCGATTATGCCAAAGCCTACGCCGAAAGCGTAGGGCTGCGGCTGGAAAGCTCAGCGGTGGATTGCTGGGATAACCCTATTTCGGCAGGTACGCACTGTTCCTATCTGGGACGGGACATTCAAAGCAGGCTGAACCGATACGCCCGTGACGAGGATATAACCGATGTGTGGATATGGGCGGAGGCACGCTCCGACGGGAAGTACGACCTGTATATCGGCTATGCCTGAAAACCAAATATTTACCGAGGAACGCACCGAGAAACACGGTGCGTTTTTTCATTTTAAGGAGGTCACTCAATGAAAACGCAGAAATTCAAACGAACGGTGTCGCTGCTTCTTGCGATGCTGATGTGCGTTACCACGCTGTTTGGCATGGGAACGACCGCATTTGCCGCAGAAGAAACCGACGAAGTATATCTTATCTCCTATCCCCGTGACGGCGATGCCAACTACGGCGGAGAATGGGGACACGACAGCCTGAGCTTTATGAACGGCTGGTCTACGGCAACATCCCGTTTCACGACGATCCGTGCAATGGGGTCGTATGAGGGCAATATCTGCTACTGCATCGAACCCGGCGTGCCGCAGCAGACGGGCAACACCTTTACGAAAAAGGGCGAGGACTTCTGGGACGAATACCCGTCGTCCTACAACAGCACCATTTCTCCCGACGATATTAAGCTGTTTATCGGCCGTATCTTTCAGTACGGCTATACGGGGACGATCTCGACCTCTTGGCGCTCACAGAACGAGGGCGGCGACAAGCTGGCTCATGCCGTTGCAACCCAGCTTTTGATTTGGGAAACGGTCGTTGGTGAGCGTGATGCCGATTTCAACAAGGTCAGCACGGGCGGCAAAAGCGCCATCGTGGAGCAGATCAGCACGAACCACCCGCTGTACAGTCAGATCATGAGCTATTACAATTCCATTGCGGCAAGCGTACAGAAGCATTCCAAAGTGCCGAGCTTCTTTTCCAAATCCGCAGGAAAAGCGCAGAATATCGAGCTTGCATGGGACGGCGAAAAGTACACTGCCACACTTACCGATACAAACAATGTCCTTTCCGATTACCTGTTTTCCGCAAGTGTTCCGGGGATTCGTTTTTCCGTAAACGGAAACAAGCTGACCATTACAGCAGATACAGCTCCCGCTGACACAGTAACGATCACAGCCGAAAAGAGAAATTCTCAGCGGCGCGGTGTCATCACTTGGACGGATGGCGTGTACGGCCCGAACGGAAAGCTGCAAGATACCGTCACCTATGCGCAAACGGTGAACGATCCCGTAAAGGGCTACCTGAATATCAAGGTCAGCTACGGCAGCACCAAGATCGTCAAGACCAGTGAGGACGGCAAGGTAGAGGGCATTTCTTTTACGATCACCGGTAATGGCGTGAACAAGACCGTCACGACGGGTGCGGGCGGTGTCATTCAGATCGACAACCTTGCTCCCGGCGTTTACACCGTCACCGAGCAGAGCTACGACAAATACGAGCCGCAGGAGGTGCGCCGTGTCACCGTTGTCAGCGGTCAGGTGGCAACGGTCAATTTCAATAACACCTTGAAGCGAGGAACCCTCATTGTGACCAAGACCTCCGAGGACGGCTTGAACGAGGGCGTGAAATTCTACCTCTACGGCACTTCGCTTTCGGGGCTTGCGGTAGATGAATACGCCGTGACCGACAACACGGGCAAAGCCGTGTTTTCCGATGTGCTGATCGGCACAGGCTACACGCTGGAAGAAGTCGATACGGCGATCCGCTATGTCGTCCCCGAACAGCAGACGGCGGCGGTGGAATGGAACGCCGTCACGAACAAGAGCTTTACGAACATTCTGAAAAAGTGGAATGTCACCGTCACCAAGAGCGACGCCGAAACGGGTCTGCCGCAGGGCGATGCTACCCTTGCCGGTGCTGTTTACGGCATCTACAAGGGCGACCAGCTTGTGAGCACCTACACTACGGATGCCAACGGGCAGTTCACCACGAAATACTATGTCTGCGGCGATGACTGGACCATCCGTGAGATCACGCCCTCCGAGGGCTACCTGCTGGACAGCACCGTTTATCCCATCGGCGCAGAGGCAAAAAACTACACTGTGGAATACAACACCACCGCAAACGATGTGACCGAGCAGATCGTCAAGGGCAGAATCGCCATCATTAAGCACACGGACAACGTGCGTCCGTAAGGGCGTATTGATAATGCCTAAAGAGGTACTGGATTGGAGAGAAATCCAGTTGGTTAGCCGCCTAACCCGGAATCGAAAGATAAAGGGGACAAGAGCATGGCGGAAAAGCATATACGTTTGAAATCAGTGTATAAGCGGGATATGCGAAACCAAAGGCGTGGCATGGTTAAGGCTAAACTGCTTTAAATCCAGTTTCTTTGCTCTAAGTGTGGAGATGTGCGAAGACTGATTGCGCACATGGACAATTTCTATCAGTGAAACCGTTGTCGTCACTGATACTCTCTGAAAATGTCCCGGCATACAGGAAGTATGTAAAAGGAATGAACGGAAACCTAAACCACACCCAATGTATCAATACGACTAAACGGAGATTGCCTAAACCAGAACGCAGAAATGCTATGTGTAATGCCCTATGGCGATAAATCCCAAGTGTGAAAAGCGAGGGAGATGACACTGAATATCCGGCATGGCAACGGAGCCGCCATAGTAGTCCGAGTGCGGGAAAGCCGCATACATGGCGAAGGGCGGCAGGTCATTCTATTGATAATCGAATGGAGGTATGCGAAATGCAAAAAGCTGAAACGGTATTATCAATACTAAAGCAAAAATCCAAACAAGATGAATCACACCGGTATGACCGTATCTACAGAAATCTTTTCAATGAGGACTTCTTTTTGCGGGCATATCAAAAAATCCATGCTAAGCAAGGCAATATGACGCCCGGAACAGACGGGACAACCATTGACGGTTTTAGCAGGAAGCAAATTTCTCAACTGATAGAACTGCTCAAATGGGAACGCTATCAACCAAAACCTGTCCGAAGGACATATATCCCCAAGAAGAACGGTAAAATGCGACCTTTGGGTATCCCTGCCTTTGCTGACAAGCTGGTACAGGAAGTAGTACGGCAGATTTTAGAGGCAATCTACGAGCCAATTTTCAGCGATAATTCGCACGGTTTTCGGCCTAATAGAAGCTGTCACACCGCACTGTATCAAATTAAAAGCACCTGTAGGGGAACCAACTGGGTAATTGAAGGCGATATCACCGGGTGCTTCGACCATATCGACCATGAAATATTGTTAAAGATACTCTCGAAGAAGATTGATGACGGTAGATTTCTTGAGCTTATTCGGAAATTCCTGAAAGCCGGATATTTGGAATTCAACCAGAAGTACAATTCGCTGTCGGGAACACCGCAGGGCGGCATCATCAGCCCCATTTTGGCCAACATTTATCTGCACGAGTTTGATAAGTTCATGGAAGGAATATCTGCTGAATACACCAAAGGGAAACAGCGGAGACCATATCGTGAATATCAGATTCTCCAATACAAACGAAACCGTGCAAAAAAGAAAGGCAATCAGGAACAAGCGGATGAGTACCTGCGGCAAATGCAGAATATCCCTGCCTTAGACCCTATGGATAAAAACTATCAGCGTGTAAAATATGTGCGCTATGCGGACGATTTTGTGGTCTGTATCATCGGCAGCAAGGCAACAGCGAATGAAATCAAGGAAAGAATTGCAGGTTTCATGCAAAAGGAACTTCATCTTGAATTGAGCCGGGAAAAAACGAAAATCACCAATCTGTCGGATAAACGAGTGCGTTTTCTGGGATACGAAATTACAAAATCTCAAGAGAACACAAAGCAAGTGGTTGATTCAATCGGTCGAAAGAAACGCTCTGTAAACGGTACAATTCAGTTAGTTGTGCCGGGAGATGTTATTCGGGAAAAGCTCAAGCCGTTCATTAAAAAGGGAAAACCCTATCAGGTGGGGGCACGAGTTAATCTGCCCGTGATTGAAATTATCAGTCAGTACAACGCAGAAATCAGAGGGCTTTACAATTACTATTGCTTAGCAACGGATGTCAGCACGAAAATATCCACATTTCAGTATTATCACTATTTCAGCATGATTAAGACAATCGCCCGAAAGGAAAAATCATCGGTCAAAAAGGTTATTCAGAAATATGGAATTGATGTTCCCAGAAAAAATAGAACTGGCACCATGCGTATTGTTGGTATCAGATACAATACGAAAGAAGGCCCTAAAACGATGACCTACTTCAATGACAGTCTAAAAAAGGTTAGCCGACCTGCCGGAGAAATCTCCGACCAATTCGGACAGGTATTAAAGGGTGGTCAGTTAATGAAAAGGCTCAACAGTGATGTATGTGAATTATGTGGAGCAGAACATTGTGCCTTGGAGATTCATCATGTAAGGAAGCTTAAGGACATTGTGAAGAAATACCGAAAACGTGGAACGCCTATGCCTAACTGGGTATGGCTGATGAGCTATATGAAGCGCAAAACGCTCGTCTTATGCCATGACTGCCACGTCAATCTTCATAATGGAACTTTGTAAAATGCTTTAGGAATGGCTGGGGAGCCGTATACATCGAAAGGTGTACGTACGGTTCTGAGGGAGGTTCTCGGAAATCCTGTCATAGAAATATGATAAGGCGTCCGGTTCCTACCCTACGGCGACACCCAGCTTGAAACGCCGGAGGCCGGAGCGGAATTTGCGGTGTTTTTGAAAGCCACAGGCTCTTATGACAGCGCCAAGGCATCCGAGCGTGACTACCTGACCTGCGACGAAAACGGCTATGCGGTCACAAAAGACCTGCCCTACGGCATCTACACGGTGCATCAAACCAAGAGCTGGGACGGCCGTGAGTTGCTTGCCGATTTCGATGTGTATATCGCCAAGGACGGGCAGACCTATCGCTACCTTGCCAACAATCGCAATTTTGAGAGCTATATCAAGATCGTCAAGGTGGACGCCGAAACGGGCAAGGTCATTCCGCTGGCAGGCGCAGGCTTCCGACTCTATCGCCCGGACGGGTCGCTCATCACGCAGACTTTCACCTATCCCGCAGTTACCACCATTGACACCTTTTATACCAACAGCGACGGCTATCTTATCACGCCCGAAAAGCTGGAATACGGCACGGGCTATTCGCTGGTCGAGGTTTCCGCTCCCTACGGCTATACGCTGAACAGCGAGCCGGTCTATTTTGATGTGACCGCCGACAATGCCACGGAGGAAAACGCCGTCACGGTGGTCGAGGTCACAAAGTCGAACACGGCGCAGAAGGGCGTGCTCCGGATCAGCAAGAGCGGCGAGGTCTTTTCGTCTGTCACCGAGGCGGACGGCATCTATCAGCCGGTGTTTACGGTCAAGGGACTTGCAGGTGCGATCTATGAAATCGCTGCCGCCGAGGACATTATCACGCCGGACGGCACGCTCCGTTATACGGCCGGGGAGGTCGTCGATACTGTGACCACCGACGAAACGGGACTTGCCGAAAGCAAGCCCCTGTATCTCGGCAAATACGAGATCAGGGAGATCACCGCACCTACCGGCTATGTGCGGAACACCGAAGTCCACACGGCAGAGCTTGTCTATGCTGGGCAGGAGGTCGAGATCACCGAAACCGCCGCCGACTTCTGCAACGAGCGGCAGAAAGCCGCCGTTTCTCTGAATAAGGTATTGGAGCAGGACGAGCGCTTCGGCATCGGCAAGGGCGGCGAACTTTCCGCCGTGACCTTTGGACTGTTTGCCGCCGAGGAGCTGACTGCTGCTGACGGCAGCATCATTTCCGCCGACGGTCTGCTGGAGATCGTGTCGGTGGACGAAAACGGTCACACTGTCTGCAAAACTGACCTGCCGTTTGGCAGCTATTATCTCAAAGAGCTGTCCACGGACGGACACTATAGCCTCTCCGATGAAAAGTACCCCATCGTATTTGAATATACCGGGCAGGACACGGCGCTGGTGGACATCAAGGCCAATGGCGGTGTACCCATCGAAAACAAGCTGCTCTACGGTGAGATCCACGGACTGAAAAAAGACGAGGACGGCAGCGGCCTTGCCGGTGCGCTGATTGGGCTGTTCCGTGCAGACTGCACCGAGTTTACGACGGAAAAAGCCATTCTGACTGCCACCTCTGCCGAGGACGGCAGCTTTTCTTTTGTCCGTGTTCCTTATGGCAACTGGATTGTGCGGGAGATCGAAGCCCCCATCGGCTTTGTGCTGTCGGAAGAAACCTATCCCGTGACCGTCGATGCAGACGGTGCAGTGATCGAGGTAGAGATTGAAAATACCCGCATCCGTGGCGCAGTGCAGCTCACCAAGACCGACCGGGACTATCCCGACAACAAGCTGACGGGTGCGGAGTTCACCGTTTACCGTGACAGCAACGGCAACAAGGAGCTGGATGCGGACGATGCACTGCTCGGCACACTCACCGAAACCGGCATCGGCGTTTATGAAATGGCCGATTTGCTCTACGGCGGCTATTTTGTCAAAGAAGCAAAAGCGCCGGAGGGCTTCTATTTGGACGACAACGCCTACTATTTCGAGATCACCGAGGACGGAAAGACCGTGACCGTAGAGAATGAAGCCGGAAGGGGCTTTGTCAATGCGCCGCAGGTCGGCTCTTTGAAAATCATCAAGACTTCTTCAGACGGCAAGGTCGAGGGATTCTCGTTCCATGTCACCGGTCCGAACGGCTATGTCGGCATATTCACGGCGGATAAAAACGGCGAGATCATCATTGATGATCTCCGTATCGGGGAGTATGTGGTGTCCGAGGTGTCGGACGTTGCATCTTCTGCCTATGTGCTGCCCGCCGACAAGACGGCATCCGTGTTTGAAGGTGCGGTGACAAAAGTGGAGATGCACAACGAACTCCGTGACACGCCGAAAACCGGGGATGACAGCAACCCCGCCCGCTGGCTTGCCCTGCTTGGCGTTTCCGCTGTGGGTGCTGCCGCGCTGGGCGTAGTCGGATTCAGAAAACGCAGAAAGGAGGACGCGGAGTAATGGAGCTGAAAACCATTCTGGCGATCGGACTGGTCGTATTTATCGTCGGCGCTTTGATCTTCCTGAAGATCAGAGCAAAGAAGAAGTAAGCCTTGGGGCAGCGAAATTCGCTGCCCCTTTTACATATCCCGAAAAACAAAAAGGAGGCAAAAATTATGGTTCATTTCTTCGATTCGGACATAGCGAAAAAATACGGAGTCAATGCGGCGGTGCTGGCCTGCTTCCTTTGGGATTGTATCGAGCAGAAAAGCACCGAGTCGCCGCAGCTCCACGAGGGCAAGGTCTGGATGCGCTGTTCGGTGCAGATGATGACCGGCTTTTTCCCGTTTCTGTCCTATGATGAGATCCGCTACGCCCTGAAACGGCTGGTCAAGGGGCGGGTGCTCACCAAGGGACGGTTCAACGAGAGCCGCTTTGACCGCACGAACTGGTACGCCTTTACCGAGTTCGGACAATTCCTGATGGCAGAAAGCGAGGGACGGACGCAATGAAGGACGGCAGACACATCATTTGGAGCAATGACATTGACTACGATGACTGGCGGGAGGACTTGGAGGAGCAGTACCCTGACCTCACCGAAGCCGAGCGTATGGAGCTAATGTATGAGCTGAACGGCGACTATCTGGACGACGAGCGTTCCAATCTGGACATTCAGCTCTCCCGTCCCATTCTTGTTGTCGGTGATCTGGGACTTTGGCACGGCCGCCGCATGGGATATAAGGAGATTCCGAGCGGCAACATCCGGGACTGCCTTTACAGCGAACGGAACATTGATTACAGCACATGGTATGTGGATAAAAACGGCGACTTCCGCTGCGATGCCATCCATCACGACGGCACGAACCATTATCTCTACCGTACCTATAAGGACGGCGTGAGCGACACACAGATCGAGAGCCTGAAAGAAAAACTCTACTGGGGCATTGCCACCCGTGCGGACATTACCAGAGTGACCCGCAGGCTGGGCGACGAGATTGCCCATGTTTACGGCTTTCCCATCCCCCGCAGGCAGGCCCCGGTGCAGGAGCGATAACGGAGGCGGCTATGATGAATGTATCAGATACAAGGGACTGCGC
>OFMI01000348.1_pt1 | contig 41776 bp, 44 predicted proteins | sample 1541741 | NCBI WGS metagenome assembly OFMI01 (sample SAMN04209219, study PRJEB22552) | human gut metagenome | biome: gut; material: feces | host: Homo sapiens | place: USA: Oklahoma | reverse complement strand
GCTTTGTGCAAGTTGCCAATCAAAAAACTTGAAACCGCCTTTTGACACCCTAATCTTTATAAAAACAATTGTTTCATTTTCTCATATTCTTTATTGATCTCCTGAACGGTTCTGGTATCGCCCGCCACATTGTCCGGGTGATATATTTTGATCAGATCCTTATAACGCTTTTTTAACATCAGCTCATTTCCAACGCCCCGAAAAAACAGCTCCGGTTTCATGGTCAGCGTGCTTTCGCTCTCATAGGTCTTCCGCTCTTTTTTTTGTTCACGCTTCTGCTCTTCCCATGCATGATACTGCTTTTCGCGCTTGAACTGTTCTTTTTCATCCGCTAACTTACGGTATTCTTCTTTCAGAATATCTAACTTCATATTCAAAAGACTTTTTTCCTGTTCTAACAGTTTTTCTTCCCGCTCTAGTTCTTTCCTCTTCCGTTCTAACTTTGCGGTTTCCTGAAAGCACCATTGCTGAAAATGCTCGGCATTGCTATTCTGAGCTTTTCCCATGCTATCCGCTCCTTTGTATCTTCGCCTGACCCGCCGCCTTGCATACTTTGTGCATTTTTGCTATTCCACCTAATTTTATACTATCTAAAATAAAATAGCAAGTGCCAAGGTGTGACTCCTAGGAATCCTGCCCTTGGCACTGACTGCATGTTTTGTATGGAATTTTTTATGTGATCTTAAATATCTTTAAATATCATCTAAGGTTTCTTTGATTTTTCCCATAAATCCTTTTTTCTTTGATTTTTCCGGTTTTTCTTTATTTCCGGCTGCCCCATTCTGGCTGTTTAAGGAATTGCCACTGACCTCATCAAATTTACGCAATGCCTCTTTTGCCTCACTGCTTAAGCCTGTCGGCACCTGTACCACTAAGGTAACATAGTGGTCACCACGGACATTCTTATTTCGAAGCGACGGCACACCTTTTCCTTTTAACCGGATTCTTGTGTCTGTCTGTGTTCCCGGTTTCACATCGTATAAGACATCCCCATCTATGGTACTGATACGGACTTCACCACCAAGTGCTGCCTGTGCAAAAGAGATTGGTGCTGTAGAATAAAGGTTGGTATCCTGTCTCTGGAAGATCGGATGACCGCTGATCATAACTTCTACTAACAGGTCGCCTCTTGGACCGCCATTGATGCCCGGCTCACCTTTATCACGGATGCGCACGCTCTGACCATTGTCAATTCCTGCCGGGATCATAACACTGATCTTCTTTCTCTTTGCAATATAGCCTGTTCCATGACAGTCTTTACATTTTTCTTTGATGATCTGTCCTGTTCCACCACATTCCGGACAGGTCTGTACATTCTGTACCATACCAAAGAGTGACTGCTGGGTGTACATAACTTTTCCTTTTCCACCACATTTTGGACAGGTGTCTTTGCTTGTTCCCGGTTTCGCACCGGAACCGCCACAGGTGGTACACTCATCTTTTAATGTGATCTCGATCTGTTTCTCACAGCCGAAAACTGCTTCCTCAAATGTAATACGCACTCTTGCGCGTAAATTTGCTCCTCGTCTTGGTCCATTGTCCGGTCCTCTCCTGGAAGTCCCTCCTCCGAAGAAGTCACCAAATATATCACCAAATATATCGCCAAAATCCATGCCTGAGAAATCAAATCCACCGGCTCCGCCTGCACCACCTTCGAAGGCTGCATGACCAAACTGGTCATACTGTTTTCTCTTTTCAGGATCACTAAGTACTGCATATGCCTCGGACGCCTCTTTGAACTTCTTTTCAGCCTCTTGATCCCCCGGATTCATGTCAGGATGATATTTTTTTGCCAATGCACGATATGCTTTTTTGATTGCTGCATCATCGGCATTTTTTTCGACGCCGAGGACTTCATAATAATCTCTTTTCTGTTCTGCCATAATCTGTTCCTTCTTTTATCGTGTATAAGGGCTGACGGCAGATGCCGCCAACCCTTTTCCTCTAAAGCCTGCCTCACTGTCTGCTACAGTATTTTTGCCTGCTTTTATACCTCTTTATAATCTGCGTCTACTACATCATCATCTGCATTGCTTCCTGCATTTGCACTGCCCATATCAGGACCTGCCGCTCCCATGTCCGGACCTGCACCCTGTGCCTGCTGAGCCTGCTCATACATCTTAGCAAATACTTTCTGTGCACTCTCTGTCAGTTTCTCTTTTGCTGCTTTCATCTCTGCAACCTGATCATCTGTCATATCTTCTGCATTCTGATGTGCTTCTACCATTGCTTTTAATGCATTTAAGTCTGCTTCTACTGCTGACTTATCTGCTGCATCAAGGGATGAACCTACTTCCTCTAATGCTTTTTCTGTCTGGAATACGAAAGCATCTGCATCATTTCTGGTATCAATTGCCTCTTTTCTCTTCTTATCCTGTGCCTCGAATTCAGCTGCCTCTTTGACTGCCTTTTCGATATCATCATCAGACATATTAGAACCTGCTGTGATTGTGATATGCTGCTCTTTTCCTGTTCCTAAATCTTTTGCAGATACATTTACGATACCGTTTGCATCAATATCGAAAGTTACTTCGATCTGCGGTACACCACGACGTGCCGGTGGGATTCCATCTAAACGGAACTGTCCTAAGGATTTGTTATCTCTTGCGAACTGTCTCTCACCCTGTACTACGTTGATATCAACGGCTGTCTGATTATCTGCTGCTGTTGTGAAGGTCTGGCTCTTCTTTGTAGGGATCGTTGTATTTCTCTCAATTAACTTAGTTGCAATACCACCCATTGTCTCAATGGATAAGGACAGTGGAGTAACATCCAGTAAGAGAATCTCACCTGCGCCGGCATCTCCTGCTAATTTACCGCCCTGGATAGATGCACCAAGTGCAACACACTCATCCGGGTTCAAGGATTTGCTTGGCTCTTTACCTGTTAACTGTTTTACTTTATCCTGTACTGCCGGGATTCTTGTAGAACCACCAACTAAGAGTACCTGACCTAAATCTGCTGCTGTCAGTCCTGCATCTCTTAATGCGTTCTGAACAGGTTCTGCTGTCTTTTCTACTAAGTCGTGTGTCAACTCATCGAATTTTGCACGGCTTAAGTTCATATCAAAATGTTTTGGTCCTTCTGCTGTTGCAGTAATGAACGGAAGGTTGATGTTTGTTGTTGTTGCAGAGGATAACTCTTTCTTTGCTTTCTCTGCTGCTTCTTTTAATCTCTGAAGTGCCATCTTATCAGTAGATAAGTCTACGCCTTCTGCTTTCTTAAACTCGTCTAACATCCAGTCTGTGATCTTCTGGTCGAAATCATCTCCACCAAGTCTGTTGTTACCGGATGTAGATAATACTTCGATAACACCGTCACCGATCTCGATAATGGAAACATCGAATGTACCACCACCTAAGTCGTAAACCATGATCTTCTGCTCTTTTTCATTGTCAAGTCCATAAGCTAATGCTGCTGCTGTAGGCTCGTTGATGATACGTTTTACTTCTAAGCCTGCGATCTTGCCGGCATCTTTGGTTGCCTGACGCTGTGCATCGTTGAAATATGCAGGTACGGTAATAACTGCTTCTGATACTTTTTCTCCTAAGTATCCTTCTGCATCTGCTTTTAATTTCTGTAAGATCATTGCTGAGATTTCCTGTGGGCTGTATTTTTTGCCATCGATCTCTTTTTTGTAATCTGTACCCATCTCTCTTTTAATAGAAGAGATTGTTTTTTCTGCATTGGTAACTGCCTGACGTTTTGCAGGTTCTCCGACAAGTCTTTCCCCCGTCTTTGTAAATGCTACAACGGATGGTGTGGTTCTTGCACCTTCTGTATTTGCGATAACAACCGGTTTACCACCTTCCATAACTGCTACACAACTGTTTGTTGTTCCTAAATCAATACCGATAATCTTACTCATAAGTCATTCCTCCTAAATATATATGAATTCTTTCTTTGCTGCTTACTGTACGACTGCTACCATGCTGTGTCTTACCACACTGTCACGGTATGTGTAGCCTTTTTGTAATTCCTGTGCAACGGTTCCTGATTCTAATTCGTCATTTTCCACCTGCATCACTGCATTGTGGTATTCCGGATCAAATTCTTCGCCAACTGCTTCAATTGGTGCTACACCAGCCTGCTCTAACTCATTCATGAGCTGCTTATATATCATGTTCATTCCATCGGCAAAAGCACTTCCTGCTTCTTCCTCCGGGATACTTGCCAGTCCTCTTTCAAAATTGTCTATGACCGGAAGAATCTTTTCGATAATACTCTTAGCTCCGACTTCAAACATCTGGGCTTTTTCTTTTTCCGTTCTCTTACGGAAGTTATCAAACTCTGCCATCTGGCGTCTGACCCGATCCTGAAGTTCTTCGATCTGTTCGTCTTTCTTATCTTTTTTCTTCTTCGCCTTTTTCTCTTTTTTTTCTGCTTTCTTATCCGCCTTTTCCTCTGCTTCTTTGGCTTCTGTTTCGCCTGCGGAAGCTTCATTGCCGGCTTCTTTGGTTTCCTCTTCTGCTGAAGAGGCTTCTTCGTTGACAGTATCTGTTTCTAAGATTTCTTCCTCTGTCTTATTCTCTGCCATGATGTTCCACCTTTCTCTATGCTAATCTTTCGGTTTTCGAAAGATATCATCCAACTGCACTTTCAAATTTTTCAGGTTATCCATTACATTCTCATAATCCATTCGCTTTGGACCGATAATTCCAATGGTTCCCTGTATTCCCTCTCCTAATTCATAAGTTGCGGTGACTACACTGCAATCTTTCATGGTCTGAATCGGGGTTTCATTTCCTATATAAACCTGAATTCCCGTATTCTCTTCTGAGTTTAAGGTTTCAGATACAAGGCTTGCTAATTCCTGTTTTTCTTCAAATGCCTCGATCAGCTCACTGGCACTCTTCGAATCACTCAGTTCCGGATATTTAAAAATGTTTGTTGCTCCGCTGGTATAAATCTGTAAATCTTCATCCTCACCGATCGCCTCTGCTACTGCATCTAAGACATCACTGACGATTCCACTGTCTATCCCTGCCTGTTCTTTTAATAAAGAGATCATTCCTAAATTGATCTGGTCTATGGAAAGACCGTTTAAGTTGGAATTCAACAGGATGTTCAGCTTCAGAAGTCTTTCATTTCCAAGCGGCTCACCCACGGAAATGATCTTGTTCTTTACGATGTTGCCCTCTCTTACGATAACGGCAAGAATCTGTTCATCATCTACCTGTGATAACTGGATGAATTTTACCCGGCTCTTCTGATAGCTTGGAGCACTGATCATCGCTGCATAATTGGTATTTGTTGCAAGTACCTTTGCTACCTGTTTTAATACCTGCTCCACTTTCTCGGTATGTTCTATCATGAACTCCTTCATCTGTGTGACTTCGTTATCTTTTTCCTCAATCAGGTGATCGACATAAAAACGATAACCTTTGTCAGAAGGAATCCTGCCTGCCGAGGTATGCGGCTGCAATATATAGCCCATCTCTTCTAAGTCCGCCATCTCATTACGAATGGTTGCTGAACTCAAATTCAAATCCGAATCTTTTGAAATGGTTCTTGAACCAACCGGTTCTCCTGTCTCTAAATAATTACGGATGATGGCTTTTAAGATTTTTGTCTTTCTCTCATCGAGCATCTCCATGATCTCACCTGACCTTCTGAGGTTTGTTAGCACTCATTTAAGTGGAGTGCTAATATCTATGTACTTAAGATAGCACCGTTGTTTTTCTTTGTCAACTAATATTTGTGATTTTTTTGTGTTTTTCTTCTATTTTATATTTCCGGAAACGGATCTGAACTATTCCTCTCCGTATACTTTTCGTTCTTTCTCACTTAATTCTGCCCGCTCAAACAAATCCGGTCTTCTTTCTTTGGTGCGTAAGATGGACTGTTCTCTTCGCCACTCATCTACCTTTTGATGATTTCCAGATAACAGGATCGGCGGAACGGCTTTCTCCCGCCACACCTCCGGTCTGGAATACTGCGGGTATTCTAACAGATTTCCTTCTAAGGATTCGGTTTCACCGGATTCCTGGTTTTTTAACACTCCCGGAACCATACGGGAGATGGCATCAACTAAAACCATTGCTGGAAGTTCTCCTCCGGTCAGTACATAATCTCCTATGGAAATGTAATCGGTTACGATCTCCTCTAAGACACGCTCATCTACTCCCTCATAATGTCCGCAGAGCAGGATCACATCTTCTTCTAATGCAAACTCTTTTGCTGCCTGCTGTGTAAAAAGTGGTCCCTGCGGCGTTAAATAGATGGTTCTTGGACGATATCCGATTTTTTCTACGATGGATAAATAAGCATCATAGATCGGCTGTGCCTGCATCACCATGCCTGCCCCGCCCCCATAGGGATAATCATCCACTTTTTTATGCTTGTCTAAGGTATAATCACGGATATTGACCGCTTCAATGGTCAGCAGTCCTTTTTCAACTGCTCTTCCAATAATACTGGTATGAAGTCCCTGCTCCACCATGTCAGGAAACAGGGTTAATATATGAAATCTCATGTCTTCTCCTATTATTTACGATTGTTGTTCAGATCTAATAGTCCCGGCAGCAGATGTATTCTGACATAGCCTGCCTGTCCATCCTGTTCTTCCACGGACACCTCTAATATACAGTCTTTGATCGCAGGGATCATCACTTCTTCTCCCTGCTTTGTCGTTACAACATAAACATCGTTTGCCCCGGTCTGTATCACATCACTGATGGTTCCAAAGGCTTCTCCTTCTTCGTCTATGGCACGCAGACCGATCAGATCCGCAATAAAATACTCGTCTTTTTTGCATTTTACACGGTTCTCTTTGGTTACAAACAATCCACAGCCTTTATATTTTTCCACATCATTGATGTTATCTATTCCTTTAAATTTTAGAATGACCAGATTTTTTTGCGGTCTTGCACTTGTCACTTCTAACACGATCTGTTCTTTTCCGGTATCTAAAATCAGTTCTTTCATATTCTTAAAGCGCGACACATCATCGGTCATTGGAAATACTTTGACCTCTCCACGGATCCCATGTGTCTGGGTAATGGCACCCACCTGATATAATTCTGTCATAATTCTCCATTCCTTTTCGTTTATAGAATAAAAGAGTCCTAAACTTCCCATTCTCCGGGAATTTTAAGACTCCTGACTGCTACTGCATAATCTCTACGATAACTTTTCTATCTTCTTTGGATGCAGCCGCTTTGACTACAGTACGGATCGCTTTTGCAATACGTCCCTGTTTGCCAATGACTTTGCCCATATCTGACTGGGCAACCTTTAATTCGAGAACAACTGCTTTGTCATTCTCTGTCTCGGTGACCTGGACTTCATCCGGATAATCAACGAGTGATTTCGCAATTACTTCTACTAATTCTTTCATCACATCCACCTCACCAATTATTTCTCGATTCCGGCTTCTTTAAAGATTCTGCCTACTGTATCGGTTGGTTTTGCACCATTTGCTAACCATTTCTTTGCTAACTCTTCGTTAACGTGGTACTCGCTTGGATCCTTTGTCGGATCGTAAGTTCCGATTTCTTCGATGAATCTTCCATCTCTTGGAGATCTGGAATCTGCAACAACGATTCTATAGAAAGGTGCTTTTTTCTGTCCCATTCTTCTTAATCTGATTTTTACTGCCATCTGTTTCACCTCCTCATAGGTTATTGATTTCTATATTGTTAAAAAGGAAATTTGAATCTTCCTCTTTTACCACCTTTAGCGCCCATCATTCCGGGCATCTGTTTCATCAGCTTTCTGGACTGTTCAAACTGTTTGACCAATCGGTTCACCTCGCTGATATCTACTCCGGCTCCATTCGCAACTCTGCGTTTTCTACTCGGATTTAATATGGAAGGATTCGCACGCTCCTGCGGAGTCATGGAATAAATGATTCCTTCAATTCTTGCCATCTTTTTCTCATCCATCGCATTTTCGATCTCTGCGATCTGGCTTCCGCCGATGCCCGGCATCATGCTAAGGATACTGGAAAGTCCGCCCATTTTTTTCATCTGATTCATGGATTCTAAATAATCGTCAAAACCAAATTCTGCTTTTTTGAGCTTTTTCTCCATTTCACGGGCTTTGTCCTCGTCTATCTCTTCCTGTGCCTTCTCGATCAGTGTCAGCACATCTCCCATTCCAAGAATTCTGCTCGCCATGCGGTCAGGATGAAACTGCTCTAGATCAGAAAGTTTTTCACCCATTCCTGCATACAATATCGGTTTTCCGGTCACTGCCCGAATGGAAAGTGCCGCTCCACCTCTCGTATCGCCGTCTAATTTTGTTAAAATGACGCCGTCAATTCCTATTTTTTCATCAAAGGTTCCTGCAACATTGACTGCATCCTGTCCTGTCATGGCATCTACGACTAAGATTGTCTGTGCCACGTCAACGTTTTCTTTGATCGCTGCAAGTTCCTGCATCATATCTTCATCTACATGAAGTCTTCCGGCTGTATCTAAGATCACAACGGTATTGCCGTTTTTCGCCGCATGTTCGACCGCTGCCTTTGCAATATCCACCGGACTGTTCTTATCGCCCATGGCAAAGACTTCTACGCCCTGCTTTTCTCCGTTGATCTTCAATTGTTCGATCGCTGCCGGACGGTAGACATCACATGCTACTAACAATGGTTTTTTACCCTTTTGTTTGAACTTTCCTGCTAACTTTGCAGTCGTTGTCGTCTTACCTGCTCCCTGCAGACCGGTCATCATGATCACGGTTGTCTCACTTCCCGGACGAAGTGCAATCTCAGTTGTCTCGGAACCCATCAGACGAACCATCTCGTCATTTACAATCTTGATGACTGTCTGTCCCGGATTCAGACCGTTTAAGACATCACTTCCTACGGCCTGTTCCTGCACGGTTTTTACGAAATTCTTAACCACCTTGAAGTTTACGTCTGCCTCTAACAGTGCTAATTTTACTTCTTTTAACGCTGCCTTGACATCTTCTTCACTCAGGCGGCCCTTGCTTCGCAGTCCCTTAAATACGTTTTGCAGTTTTTCTGATAAACTGTCAAATGCCATGTTATAGCTCCTCTAATATCTGATTGGAAATCTGTTCAATTTCCATAATAACTCTCTGATGCTCTTCTTTATTTCCATTCTCTTCGAATGTCTGTGTCAGATGATGGATGGTCTCCACTTTCTGTTTCGCCGACTGAAATTTTTCAATTAAATGCAGCTTTTCCTCATAGCCCGCTAAAGTCTTCGTACACCGCTTTACCATATCGTGAACGCCCTGTCTGCTAATTCCCTCTTCCGCTGCTATCTCTCCAAGGGATAAATCGTCAAATACAAAGTACTCATAGATTCTTCTCTGGTGTTCGTTGAGCAGTTCTCCGTAAAAATCATAGAGATATGTCTGCGTTACTTTTTCTTCCATCATTTATCACCTTGGATAGATTAACACAACTGCACACATGGTGTCAAGTGTTTTTTCTTGACAGTTTGTCTAAAACATTAAAATCATTATTATAATTTTGACTACACGCAACAAAAACACCATGGACACAACCATTCCCAGTACTGCTACAGACTGTTTAGAGGAGCGTGAGCCCTTTACGGAACAATACAATGCTACAACTGCCAGAACGACACTCAGTACAAACCACGCTCTTGCATTTCCCAAAAAATCTGCAATAATTGCCAGAATCAATCCTACCCATGCCAGCCTTGGCTGCTCTTTTGGCAAGCCCAGATATAATTGCATTTCATATCCTGCATGATTGCCGTTTTCTTCTTCAAAGCTTCGTTCTGCTCCTCCATCATCAGAAAACATTCTGGAAAAAGCCTGCATATCTGTGCCTAAAATATCTTTTTTCTTATCGGATGTTGTCTGTTCGTTCTTTCCTTTCTTTACCCAGCCTTCTATTCTTATGATTCCTTCTTTATAAAATATCTGAAAATATCTGTTTTTCATAGAAGCATTACACAAGAGGACACCCATTTCGTCTGTTGCATTAATATATTTATTATCTGTAAAATATTTTTCTAACCGCTCATGCACCTCTTCTTTTGTTAACTTTGTCTCTTTCTCCCAAATCTGTCTCATACTCTTATCTCCTTCGTTTTTCACAACTTCTTCTGTTTCTTAGATTTCTTTATAAAATTCTCTCATCCTTTTTATAAAATCTTCCCATGTTTCGTCTGTATAACCTTTTGAGATTACTTCCTCAATATCTTCATGATTAAATAGAAATTGCGTCTTGTCCCCCATATTTCCTTCCGGATACAGAACACCTATGTAATCATATTCCTCGTTGGTCTCTAAATTCGTCTGTTTGATACCGAAAATCATAAGTGGTCTGATACCATTTCTCAATTTGACTACACTTCCTATTGGAAATAACTCCTGTACTTTCATTTTTGTTTTCCTCCTTTTTTCTACTGTATTTATGGATAGATATCTTGCTTTTATTGTTCCTGTTTACTGCTTTCCCGTTCTGCTTCTATCCTTGGAATCAGGTAAAAATTCCCGTCCTCATTTTCAATTAACATTGCCATGTTATTATCTTCCTGCATGATATACGCACCATTTGGAATTGAGATATTTACGCTAATACCGGGTTTTCTTCCTTTTATAATTCCATTCCAATTGTTAGCTCCAGGATGTTCATATTCCTTCACTTCAACGATTCTCTTTTTCAAAACCCCCGTTTCATTTCTTTCTCTTTCTCTAAACCATGCCTTACGCAAAAGATTCGTAGAATAAGCAATCCCTCCAAAAACAGATGTAGGACACAGATTACTAGAAAATGCATCTGCGGTTCCAAATATTGCCATATTGATTGCTTTCCAACCATAACTAATTGTCACCCACAAATTAAGCAAAATGATGAACCATAAAAATACATTCCTCCCTGTTGTAAAACTCACTATATTCTCACATATATAACTTCTTTCTTCCTCGTCAATCAATTCCGTTTCCGGAATATTTTCCTGGAATTTTTTTGATTGTTCATCACTTTTTCGCTTCATGATCCGTGCGAACCAGATAATGACTGCCCAAATTAGTGCTATGATTAATAATTCTTTTAATTTTTCCATTTTTATCTACCTCTTTTTACTGTTTTGCTGTATCTAAGGCCCAATCCGAAATTGCCTCTGTTACACGTTTAGATTCTTTTCCTTTTGCCTCTTGTACATAGCCACACACTACATCAGCAGCCCACATTACTCCCACTGTCACTGCTGCTATGGCAATTCCCGCTACACTAATCCCTGCTGCTGCCAATAAGCCACCTACAATTGCTGATACCAGCGTTCCTCCTACAACATCCAATGCTGTCTCCAATAAGGTCTCTTCCCAAAATCGTTTACTATGTATTGTTCCAAATTCTTCATAATTATCAACAGCATTTAAAATCCCTACAAATGCCAGTCCTCCCCATTTCGTTCCAGCTTTTATTTTATCACTAACTTTCTCAGCTTTGGAAAAGCGAATCTCTTCTATTTCTTTCCCTAACAATTCTCCCATACTCTTTTTTTCTGCCTTAACCTCTCCTCTAATAACCTCTAAATAGTCCGGTACATCCTTCGCTCTCTGTTCTAAAAATCCCCCAATTGTCTGGTACAGAGTATCTGCTAGCCCTATTATGGATTTTAAATCTCCTCCATTTATGATAAGATCCAGAATATCTGTAAAACCTCCTCCTACTGCTCCAAATGATTCCAGATTGCCAAAAAGCAAACTCTTAAAATCCGGTTCAAAAGTCTGACTTAACGCATCATACCGATTACTTATATCGCCTAACACTCTTTGGGCACTGCGCAAATTTCTCTGACATCTCGCTAATTTTTCTATCTCCTGTTCCAGCTTTTTTAAAGGTTGCTCATACGGTGAGCTGTTACCTACGATATTATATATTCTCCGTACACTTTCGCTTAAAATCTGCCCGGTTTGATCACAATCCCTACAGATTTCCTCAAACATTCCCACTACCTCAAATAACCCTTTTGCATCTACGCTAAATTCTGACATCTTTCCTCCCCATCTTATTTTGTTATCTATGTTATGTCTAAAATACTACCTATCACTATTCTCTTCCTGATCACTGTCTCTCTCTGCTTCCATTGTAGGGATCAAGAAAAACTGCATATCTTCACTTTCAACTAACATTGCCATTCTGTCATACCGATATACTTTTCTTTCATCACCACGGAAAGTAATATTAACGGTATTTCCCGTATTTCTTTCTTCTATCTCTCCATAGGAACCATTTTGGCTCGAAGAACCACATCTCTTTACCTGGACAATCTTCTTTTTCAGTTCCCCTTTTTCATATTGCTGTTTCTCTTTGATAAGATAGGTCCTTATATAATTACAAAAATATGTAATTCCAATAAAAATTGACAATATACATATCTCACTAAACACCGAAATTGCGTCTCCGTAGATTACCATATTGATTGTCTTCCCAGCCCATATGATCACAAAAAGCAAATTCAAAAAAATCATAATCCACCAAAATACATTTTTAGCATCTGTATAATCCACTAACTTTTCACATATATAACGTCTTTCTTCCTCTGTAACCGGTTCCATTTCCGGCATTTTGTCCTCAAATTTTCTGTTTTCCTCAACAGATTTTCGCTTTATAGTTCGTGCAAACCAGATAATAAATGTCCAGAATAATGCTGCAATTAATAATACTTTTAGTTTTTCCATTTCTATTTACCCTACCATCCTTTTTTCATTTTCTGTTCGATTTCATAGACCCATATTTTTCTTTTGTTAACGGCAAAAATTTTTATCTCCCCACTCTTTAGCTGTATCTGTACCAATCTTGTCATTGGAACATATGTCCGGACAGATGCGATGTCCTCATAGGGAATTTTATAGCTGAAAAGCTTTTCCATTCTGTCTTCCGTCAGGTTACAGAATTGTATCCCTTGCTTTTGTAAAAATAGTCCTCCCCTTCGTTTGTCCTTTTTTCTATCTGAAATAACATTCCACAGGTTTTTTCTTCCAATCAGACTTGCCCCTCCATACAAGGTATATTTTTCTTCGATTGCTCCTTTTATTAAAGGTATCCGATATGTTTCATGTATGACCTGTGCAACTGCCCAGCTTGTCGCAAAAATTACAGCGATCACTCCGGCAACAATCATAGATGTCCTATTTCTAAAAATCGCTCCAAATATAATCACTCCTATTGCAAATGCACTCAAAAAATGCATCATAAAATCTTTTCCATAAGATGTCGTTATCCTGGTACATGTTTCCTCTCTTCCACTTCTTTTTATACATTCATTTATTTTTGTTATCCAGATTCCACGCTGACTCACTTCTATCAGACTTGATTGCCCGTTTTTTAACTGAATCATCAGATATTTGCTGAATGGACTATATTTTTGAACACTTTCGATCTCCCTATAACTAAATCTTTGTTCATAGGGGTTGTCCAACTTCATCTCACGAAAATACAACTGTCTCTCAAGTACAAACCATACTCCCGGAATATATCCATTTTTCCCAAGTGCCAGGTTCTCCCATATCCGATTGGCTTTTAAGACTCTTCCGCCCCCATACAAAATGATCCTATGTTCTTTTTTTACTAAATTTTCGATTACCGGCACCATATTTCTATCAAAATCCAAATTTCCAATCGTTGCCGGGATCATGATAAGCAGTATATATGCTCCCCCTGCAAAAACTGCAATTTTTATATCGCCTGTTGCCCAAAGACAGATCGGTGCACTGATAAAAAATATAACCATTGACCAGATCAAGCCATCCTTTAGGTGTGACATAGATACTTTCATCGTTTTGACACCTCCTCATCTTTTTGTGCTTCTTTCATGAACTCACGGATTTTTTTCGTCCAGATTCCAGGGCGATATGCAATAAATTTTTCACATTTATCATCTCCATAATATATTTTTATATTTATCAATACCCAAATGTACCTTCTTACTTTTTTTATATCCCTATAAGGAATCATTATTTCATATGGATTTTTTTCTCTCCATTCACGAAAATACACTCCTTCATCCAGCAGGAAAAGTACTCCTCCCTTACTATCCATATCGAACCTTTTAAATATATTCCATATATTATGTATTTCCACACTACTTGCTGCACCATACACAATAATCTGATGCTCTTTTTCTACGAGCTCTTTTATTGGCGGTATTTTATATCTATGATATATAATCTGCTCAGTCACTGCCATAATTGTAATACCTACAGCAAAGATTGTTCCCAATATGATTGCCAGCTTCAAATCACCCAAAAGTATCAAAAAACTGCCTCCCAGTACAACTTCTATGATTATGAATCCACTCCCTAATTGCCTGATATAGGGCATCTTTACTTCCATGATTATTCCTCCTACTTTCCAATCAAAAGATTTTCGATTTCTATTTTTCTAAGAAGTCACTTCCATTACTACACCTTTACTCTAATATTACATATGGGGGTATTTCTTGTTCCTTCTTCTCTTTCCACTGTTCTTTCTTTTCTTCATACCATTTATCAAACTTCATATTCCCCCAAGTAGCAATTACTAACCCTATTGGAACACCTATTATTCCACCAACTGCTGCCCCCTTTTCATCTATCATTCCCTCACGCACAGACACTATAGCAGTTCCAATTGTCTTTCCTACTTGTCCACCTACCAGACCTATAACAGTATGTACATTTGCTTTAATGAACGCATCTCCTGTACTCTCTCCTGCTTTTTTTAATGAAATAAAATCCATCACAGTTCCAACAACTGGTATTAAAACTCCAAGCGTTTTTGAAACCGCTGCTCCATATTTTGATAACACCTCTGTTTTTGAGAGAGTTTTAGGATCTAGGATTAAAAAAGCATTCTCTCCTTCACTTTGTACGGTAACTGTCCTAACATTAATAATTCTTGCCAGTTCTTCCATATCCTTTCCCAAACTACCAAACCCAGCATCTCGAATCCATGGAAAAAACCTTTCCTCATAGTTATCTTTAAAATCTGATATCCACATATCCAATGCACTTGTATATGATGCAACCTTTTCATAACATTCTGTAATCTGTTGTAAGGTATTGCTTGCTGACAGCAGATTCTCTCTACAGTTTTTTAAATTTTGAGACTGTACTATTAGTTGATCAACTTCTCTGTCATACCTATTCGTATTTATCTGATAATGAAAACAGGATATTATCTGGTCAACTTCTTGTGTTACATTATCACACTGATAGAATAATTTTTTCATATCTTCTACTGCTTCAAATAGTTCTTTTGTGTCTACGCTAAATTCCGACATATCTCTTTTCTCCCAATAATTTTAGTACTTACTCTTTCTCGACAGACTCCTCCATCAACTCCTGGATCTTTTTCATCCAGATTTCTCTCTGTTCCACAGCAAATCCCTTACATCCACCATTTGTTAAATAAATTTTAATCATCTTAGGATGTGTTTCATCCTTTTGTATCTCTGTTATATCGTAATATAATGTTGACCATTCATAGGGGGTCCAGGTATTAACTTCCTGAAAATAAATTCTCTGTTCCAATAAAAATAAAATTCCTATTTTTCCTTCTTTTTTCTCTTTATCAGATGCACACTCCTGATTTTTTAATAAACATGCCATACTATGTAAAATCACCTTGTGCTCTGTTTCCATCTGCTCTATCAACTGCGGTATTTTATATTTTTCACATATTTTTCCTTTAATTATCAAATAAGCGAAAATAATAATAGTTATTACACTTCCTAGTATTAAAGCTATCTTTATATTAAAAAAGAGCAAAAAAATGACAACTACCACCGATACCCACGCTATACCAAAACATAAAATGTACATCATATTTTTATTTCTCCTCTACATCTACTAATTCTTGTATTTTTGTAATCCAGATTTCTCTCTGCTCTATCGTAAATCTTTCACACCCACCATTTTTCAAATTTATTTGAAGAACCTTATTTTGAACTCCTCCTTTTTGTACACCCTCTATATCGCAATATTCAATTAACATTTCGTAAGATGTCCGCAAGATAATCTCCCGAAAATATACACCGGTTTCCAACAAAAACAACGCTCCCCCTTTGTTATTTTCCACTCTGCTTCCATGGGGTTTTCCTTTATTTCCAAGCAGAATGGTTTGTCCATATAACATCACCTGATGGGATTTTTCCAATTCCTTTTTTATAGGTGGAATTTTATACTTATCTACTGTTCTTTCACTAATTATAATTCTGATAGAATAAAGACATGACGCTATGATTCCTCCCACCAGACCTATTTTGATGTTTTCAGAAACTGCAAATATTAAAATCCCAAAACTAAATGTAAAAATCACAAAACATGATATAAAGTTTTTTATATAAACCACTGTTTTTCCTCTCCTATCGTTTTATATAATTCCTAACCCATGATTACTTCCCATCTTTTTTGATTTCTCCATTCATCATAGCAACGATCAAAAAACATATTTCCCAATACCGTTATCCCTAATCCAATTACCACTCCTGCTACTGCTCCCACTCCCATTAATACCACTGCTCCTTCTGCTATTCCTAGCACTGTAGACATAATTGATACCATATTTGCTGTAATTGCAAGCCCTGCTATCGTACCTAACTTGCCTCCTGCCTGTCCGATCACCGCATGTACCCCCGTCTTAGCAAGTACCGTAGAATCCAACATGTAAAAAGCATTTTCCCCTTCGGTTTTTGCTATAGCTGTCCAGGTATTTATCGTTCCTGCCAGCCAGTTCATACCTTTTCCGATTCTTCCTATAAAAGCATTTCTGATACTTGTCGGAAATTTTTTCTCACAATTTTCTTTCCATTCTGCCCAAAAGCTCTGTGGCACTGCAACTTCTTCATAACACTCTGCAATCTTTTGTAATGTATTAGCTGCTGATGCTAAATTCTCTCTACTGTTTTTCAAATTTGCTGACTGTATAATTAAACAATTAATTTCATTATCATATCCATCTGAATTAATCTGATAATGAAAACAAGAGATTATTTGATCCATTTCTTGTACTATGCTATCACACTGATAAAATAATTTATTTAAGTCTGCTGCCGCTTCAAACAGACTTTTCGTATCTACACTAAATTCTGACATATCTCTCTTCCCCCAATATTTTTGATATCTATTCCTTTTCAACAGATGCGTTCATCAGCTCTTGTATCTTCTTAACCCAAATTTCTTTCTGCTCTACAGCAATTTCTAACGTTTTTTCATTTTTAAGATGAATGATTATAAGTTTTAATTTCCGAGCTCCTTCCTCTATCTCTCGGATATCACTATATGGAACCAATATTTCACAAGGAACAAATGGGGTAATCTCTTTAAAATATACCCCCTGTTCCAATAAGCATAATACTCCTCCTTTAGGAATTGTATCTTGTTCAGACACTTTCTCTTGGCCTTTTAGTAATGTCGCTCCTCCTGACCAAAAGATATGATGTTTGTCTTCTATTTCTTCTATCATTTTAGGCAACTTATACTTTTCACATATTTGCTGTTCTACAACCCAGCCTACTGTTCCTATGAGTGCTATTACCATTCCTATTATTAATGCTATTTTAAAATTTCCTAAGATTGCCCAAAAACCCAGACCAAAAACAATGGTCCATCCACTAAAGCATATCAAACTACCTTTAAAATAATTGCTATCTTTCTCCATTTACACTACTTCCTCTTCTGCATTCCCACTATTCATCATATATAATATGTAATCGCGGATACGGTATCTTATCGACCATTTCCTGATACTTTTCACAAAATTTTTCTTCTAATTCATCTCTATAGCCCTCGAAAAATACTTCTGCAATATCTTCTTCATTAAAAAAATGTACCTGCTGATCTGCCTGTCCTGTTGGATAGACACATGCCGCATAATCAAAATATCCTATAGTTCCCTCATTGTTATACAAAGGCAGTCTGCTAATGATCATAATTTTTAACTCCCCTTTATTTAGTCGTACAACACTTCCTAATGGTAATAAATTCTTCATTTTTTCCTCCTGCTTTTCTCCATAAGTACAGTCTCTATTGCAGTTGACCACAATAGAGACTGCTATTTGTTAGGAAATTACATTTCCTGATAATACATCTGTTGCAGATGCATTAGAACTTTCTGTTGACGTATAATCTTTTGCCATGTTCGTTAAATTTGTTACATGTTCATTGATCATGCGTCCCATGGTATCCATATCTGTCTGCAATTTTTTGAATTTACTAATATATGCAGCAGATGCATCTCCTGTCCATGTACTTGATAATCCGGTAACGTCTGCCATCATGTCATCTGTTAATGTTTTTATCTGTGACATAACGCCTTTAAAATCAGTTGCTTTTGCTTCCAATTCTGCCGGTGATACTTTCAGGTTGATATCCATTCTCTTCCCTCCCCTTTAATATGTACGTTTTGCTACAGTGCTCGCATTATTTGCTTCTGTGGTTTCATATCTGCTGATAATGGTTTCGAGTGCAGCGCAATACTGTTCAATTAACGAACTAAAATTATTCATCTGTACAGCATCACTTTCTACTGCTGAGCTAAAATTCTTTTTGGCATTTCCATCCCATGTAGTATTCAGCTCATCCTTACTCTCTTTCATCTTTGAAACCTGCTGCTTTAATGACTGATTCTTTGCTCTTAAATCAGAAATCTTTTTTGTCATTTCAGCTGTTGTTACTGAAAAAGCTGCCATTCTATAACTCCTCCTCTCCTGTATATTTTCTTTTACAAGAATTATCTATATTCAAACTCCGACATCATACAAAAAATATGTATCGGATGCATGAATAGCTCAACGAATAGTATCGTATATACTCCAACACGATAGGTTATTGTTTTTCCTCTTTTGCAAGATCCTTTTTATATTCTGATTCTGCTGTGCTTTTCAAACTTTTTACAAGGTCATCTAGCTCTTTGGGTATTGGTTGCAGACTTTCATAAATAATATCTATTTTTCTTATGTATGAATCCTTATTTTCCCCACTCCAATTATTTTCTATTTTCTCTTTGATCTTCTCAAACTTCACACGCATATCATCAACTTTTTTTCTTACTTCTTGTATTTCTTCTATCTCATTTGTAACTGCCTGATATTTATCCTGTGCTAACATTTTCTTCCTCCCTGCTGCATAACTGTTTTATACAATTTCTTCTTTATTTTTCTCTTATTCCTTTTTATTGCTTTCATCTTTTGGTTTCATTCGAGGCAATAAGCTATTCTCCCCATTTTCTAACCATACCAGCATTGCCATATCTCCATCTCGTTTAAATGGCTTTTCCGCATCTGGACTAAGATCAATTCTTAATTCTCTCTCTTTTCCATCAATCACACCCTCTGGCCATCCATAATCAAACTTTTCATATGACTTTATATGAACAATTTTCTTTTTTACCACTCCCTTTTCACATATGCGTTTTCGCTCTATTTTAGTGCTAAGATATTCCGCAATAATCCAATCCATTATGCCAAAACCTGAAAATGTCCAAAAATCTAATTCCAACCCATTCATCCATTGTTTCCATATGATTTTCATTTCATCTGCCATTATCCATAAATTAAATAAAAATACAAAAACTATAAGAACCGTCAAAAATTTTCCAGAACCATTTATTGATTGATAGATGTATTTTCTCTCCTCTTCATCTGTAACCAATTCCATCTCCGGCAACTCTTCGCTAAATTTCATGATTTGTTTCTTGTGTTTTCGTTTAACCACTCTTACACACCATATTGCTATTGACCAAAACAGCAGGAATACGATGATTGCTTTTAGGTTTCCCATCTCTTATTCTTCTCCTATATTACTTTTATCTTTCGGTTTCATTCGAGGCAATAATTCGCACACATCATTTTCCAGCCATACCAGCATTGCCATATCTCCATCCCGTTTAAACGGCAGGTCTTCATCCCGATTAAAATCTATCCCTATTTCTCCCTCTTTTCCTTCAATCACACCTTCTGTACTTCCATAACCAAAATCTCTATATGACTTTATATGAACAATTTTCTTTTTTACCACTCCCTTTTCACATATGTGTTTTTGCTCTATTATAGTTCTATAATTTTCTGCGATAACCCCGTTAATCGCAATAAAAAGTGACATTCCAAATAACTCATATGCTATCCCATTACTCCATTCCCGACATATTTCCACTATCGCTCTTACTATAGTCCACCAATTGAGTAAAAAGACTGACCCCCAAAAAAGATTTTCCAATTTTCCCATTTCTACCATATTTTTACAGATGTATTTTCTTTCCTCTTCATCTGTAACTAATTCCATTTCCGGCAACTCTTCGCTAAATTCCATCATCCGTTTATCACGTTTTCGTTTAATGATCCTTGCACACCATATTACTATTGACCAAAACAGTACGAATATGATGATTGCTTTTAGATTTCCCATAGCTTATTCTCCTGTATTGCTTTCGCCTTTTGATTTCATTCGAGGCAATAGTTCACACACATCATTTTCTAACCATACTAAGATTGCCATATTTCCATCCTTTTTTATCTGCTCTATTTTCCCACAAATATCCACCTTTATCTCACTCCCCTTTACTTTTCCTTCAATTATTCCATTCATTCCCATAGAATCTCCTGGCTTCGATTCATAAGCCTTTATAAAAACAATTTTCTTTTTTATCTCCCCATTCTTACATATGCGTCTTTTTTCCTTTCTATATTGAAGCAAATGAGAGATAAAGTAAGTCCATATAATAAAACATGAAATAACCAATAAGTTCTCTGCTATCCCTTGACTCCATTCTCGCCATATATTGATAATTTCATTGACCATTATCCATAGATTAAATAAAAGAACAAAACCTAAAATAACATCCCAAAATTTCTCATAAATCTTTAAAACCCGTGAAATGTATTCTCTTTCTTCTGCATCTGTAACCGTCTCCATTTCTGGTAAGCTTGCTCTAAATTCTATATATTGTTGTTTATCCTTTCGTTTCATAAGTTTTGCGCACCATATTACTATTGACCAAAACAGTAAGAATATGATAATTGCTTTTAGATTTTTCACTTTTTATCCCTCTCTTTTTTCTTCGACTCTATACCATCTAAAATTCCGTCTGACACCACTTCTGCTATACTTTTTGATTCTTCTCCTGACTTTTCCGTAATACATTCACTAGCTTCATCTATTGCCCATAGAACTCCTGCAGTCGCTGCTGATATTGCTACTACAGATGCTCCTCCGCATATCATTGTCAATGCAAATGACACTGCTGATGATACTGTCAAATCTTCTACAACATCGAATGTCGTTTCTAAGAACGTTTCTGCCCAGAAACGCTTTGATTTTGTTGTTCCAAATTCTTCATAGTTATCAATAGCATTTAAGATTCCGGAAAAAGCTACGCCTGCCCAGTTAGTTCCAACCTTTATTTTCTCACCTATATTCTTTTCTCCTAAGAATCTATAGTTTTTTAGATTATCTAGGACATGTTCCCATCCCTTCTTATGTTGTAGCTCATACTTTCCACGAAAAACCCTTTTCCAATCCGGCTCCTTCTCATATGCCTCTTCTGCAAGATTTCCAAAATTTTTTATCAGCCTTTTCGTCATCCCGATCAGAGTCTTTTTATCGACTCCGTTTTGGAACATCTGTACAATTCCTGCCGTATTACTTCCCAATGATCCAAATGAACCAAGACTTGCTAAGAACAGTTTTTCCAGATCAGGTTCATATGGCTGTTGCTCCACCTGCTCATAGCATCTTCGTATGTCATTTAACGTTGTCTGTGCCTGCCTGAAATTTTCCCGACATTTTCTCAGAACTTCTATCTTTCTTTGCAGCTTATGTAAATCTGCCTGATATTTCTCTGAATCCGCCAGCCGCTGTATTGCCCGCCCGCATTCTTCTAATGCCTGTATACATTGATCGCACATTTTGATTTCCTGATCAAACTCTCCAACAGCCTCAAATAAGCCTTCCGTATCTACATATAATTCCGCCATTTGTATTGTCCCCGCTTTTTCTCTGTTACTTTAAAACATTTGCCGGCAATTCCTGACTCAATGACTCGATAGCTTCTTCTGTTTCCTGATATCCTTCTATACATGCTTTCAATTTTTTCGGATATTCCTCATATTCTTTTGCATTTTCTTCTAACTCTTTTTTCAGATCACAATATGTCTTATAGCAGGAATCCCACATTTGACTTTCCCAGCAGACATCTATTTCCTTATGCAGCTCCCCTATCCGTGTAATATTATGAGTAATCTTTTTTGCATTGTTCTCTAGAATCGTTTGGATTTCTTCTAACTTTCCCATATCTGCTTTGATTTTTTTACTCATTCTTTCATCCCTCCATCTTCATCCCTTCTATCATCTTCCCAATACTTGCTTCACAGTTATTATATTTTTTACAGATTTCCTGCATTTCGTTTTTACTTTCCGTCAGGATATCCATCATGGAACCTAGAGAAGTATCTGTCTTTGCATAGTTTAATAAAAACAGTTTACTGGCATCTCCTTTCCAGTATTTTTCTACCTTCTGCATCTCTTTATTGATATCATCAATACTTTTTTTTATTTCATTAATTTTGCCATTCATTGTTCCTAATTTTTTCTCTAACGCAGTTGTATCAACCTTTATCTTTGCCATTCTCACCCTCCTATAAAATCATAATGTTCTCTCCGTTTTGCACCCTGTGTTCTTCTAAGGTCCTACTTTTCTTTAAAAAGATCCCCTTTTGTACACTATAAACTGCCAGTTTTTCTTCTTTTTCCACCTGCAGGCTTTCCTTTCTGCAGATCAAGTCCAATATATCCTGTATCACATCTTCTACATATACTTTTTCATTACACTGCACATCATATTCTTTTCCTATGTCCGGAATCTGCACCCTGAGTTTTAACATTTCATACATCTCTCTTTCTGTATTGTGGAATGATCACTTTTTCCACACCACTCTCATCGTTATCACGCGGTATCATTCCTATACCGGCTTTATACCCTTTATTCTGTTCCGTATAGGTCAGATGTGAAAAATCAAAATATGCAGCTTCCATTGCATTTCCTCCAAGTTGTATTCCTGTATGATACGAAGTCATGGCTTCATACGCACGGCTTCCCCGCATGAAAGAAATATCTTTTGTATCCACTGCTGCAATAAAATAAATATTATGCAGACTTCCTTTTTCCATAACGTTTTCTACAAATGGTCCGATTTTTATAACATCCTGTTCCGGCTGGTAAACAGATTCCATAAACTCATGCAGATCAGCAATAAAGACAAAGATCGTCTCATACTTTTTCATCTGCTGATAGATCGTACTTTCTTCTTCTCCCTCTTCCTTTAAGTTGTTTTTGACCCGGTTTCTCTCTGCAAATGTTGGAAGCAGATCTCTAAAGAACTGCGCCTGTTCCTGCTGTGTATGCAGATATTCTGCACCTATACTCTTTGCATACTGCATGAATTCATTTCCCGTATGCTCAATGATCACTCTGCGGGCATGTAACATTCCGGCTGAACTGCCTAATATCTTCAACATATTCTTTTTACCGGTTCTCGCTTTGCCGGAAACAAGATAACAGAAGGTTCTTCGCAGATCCACACCATAGATTTCAGCACTTTTTTCATCATAAGCAAATGGAAGCAGGTCTGTTGTATCTGACATAGCCCGCACTTCCTCTAAATCCTCAAACTCACTCCAGACCGGATTTTTAGGAATCATCGGAATCGGTACGGCAAGCGGTGCGTTCCATGCTGCTTTCAACCGTTCACAAGTTGCTCTAATCTTTAACATTCGTTCCATCTCATCGGTTTCATTTTCGACTAATGCTGTCTGAAACTCCAGAATGGAATCCTCCACTTTTAGCAGTCCCCTTCCCTTTAACTGCTCGTCCGGTACAATATCAACGCGTCCGGTGCGAAGCACCTCTGAATACTGATAACGATCATTCATTGTTAATGCTAACGTAGTCGGAATACTATCTGCTAACCTGTTTGGCAGCCCATTGCCGCCCATGTTATTTGCCGTAACTGCAAGAAAAATTCCATATGCCATACCATCATGTGCAAGTTTTATGATATCTGACTCATAACAGTCCTCCGTTTTCTCTCGAAAACCATTGTAGTTGTCGAGTAATAGCAGAATTGCCGGCATATTTTTACCTTTTGACCGAATATAAGCAGAATAGCTGATTCCCTCTAACTCCTTTTTCCGCCCGGCTATCTTTTTATTCAGCATATAAAAAAGTTTCTTAAGACGATCCGGTTCATCTTCGCAAACCACTCCACCTGTCTGTGGCGCATTTTCAAAACATTTTAATGACTTGTTACTAAAATCTATCATATAAAGATTCAGTTCTTTTGCTGTATATTTTCTGATTAATGCACCTGCTAAGGTCTGCATAAATGTACTCTTTCCGCTGGATATTGTACCAAATACTGCTAAATGTCCCTGTGCTGCAAAATCCACAATGACCGGCTGCTGTTTCTGGTTCTGTGGATCATCATACATTCCAACGATCACATTCAGTCTGAAATCCTTATCCTGTTCTTTCCTAGTCTCTCCTATTTCATTTAAGAACAGTGGATTTTTGATCGGAGGTATCCACAAACTGTAATCCCTATCATATCCCTCTGCTTTTGCAATCTTGGCTAATGCATCCCGGACAGCATCTAACTGTGTGATGACCTGTGCCGTTTCTTTTTCTTTCTTCTGTTTTGGTTTCTTTAACAGAATCCCTCCTGTCATCGTTAAAATAGCAGCTTCTGAATCCTGTCTGACCTGACTGTCTTTGATATACTCAGCTCCGCTCCAGCCTGACTGGAAAAGTTCATAGAGTTCATCATTTCCGACCTGAAGATAACCACGCCCGGTCTGCGTTATGAACGCTGCGTCTTCTTTATGAAGCATTTCTTTACTGTCCTGCTTATCCTGTACTCTTAAACACAATTTGAATTTAGAATTAGACCAGATATTTTCATCTACCGTTCCTGCCGGTTTCTGCGTTGCTAAGATCAAATGCACTCCAAGACTTCTTCCTACCTGTGCCACACTGATCAGTTCCTTCATGAACTCCGGCTGTTCTCTTTTTAATTCTGCAAATTCATCCACTACAATAAATAAATGCGGAACCGGTAATTCCGCTTCTCCTGAACGTACTAACTTCGTGTAACTGTTAATATTATTGACTCCGGCAAGATTAAACACTGTCTGTCTCCTGCGGTTTTCACTTTTAATAGAAACCATTGCACGATGGATTTCATTTCCGGACAGATTAGAAATTGCCCCAATCATATGTGGTAAACCTTCAAACAGATTTGCCATGCCACCGCCCTTATAGTCGATGATAAAAAATCCAACATCATCCGGGCTGTAATTGACGGCAAGAGACAGAATATAGGTCTGAAGCGTCTCCGATTTTCCGGAACCGGTAGTTCCTGCGATCAGTCCGTGTGGTCCATGATACTTCTCATGCACATCTAAGATACAGTCTTTACAGCCTGCCTTTTGTCCAATGACTGCTTTCAGGCTTTGCTCCGTCCGATGCGTTTTCCACCGTTCTGCTACTTTTAATTCTTCGAGTGTATGTATCTCATACATTTCAAAAAATGTCAGACATTCCGGCAATTCACCCATTTCTTCTTCCTCATTGACACGGATCACCGCTAACTCTTTTACAAATTCTTCTGTTTCACTTTCTTTAGCTTCATCAAACTGTACCGGATCATAAGTATCTGTTTTTAATAAATGCATTCCCTGAAATGTCTCTGTATCCTCTATCACATAAGAGCATTGGTTTGGTAGTTTTTCATAACTGTCTGCTAGGATTACTACCGTAAAGTGATACCTGGATGCATCTGACGATATATATCTTTGAATGGATGCTCCCTCTAACAGCGAAACATCTGAAACAAACAGGATGACCGGTATCTCAAACTTCTCTTTCTGCTCCCACGCCTGAACCTCACGTTCCTTTAACTGTTCTTCTAATAATAGAAAAACTTCTTCTGCCTCTATGGGATTAGATGCCATATATCTGACCCGATAGCCGGCAGACCAGACATGTGGCAGCATTCCATAGCGTTTCCATTCATCCGTCTTATTTTCATCATATACAAATGCCAGCCGTACATCTGTATAACAGTTATTGGCTGCTATCTGTGTGATCAGAATCCTTGCAATATTCAAAGTTACTTCCTTATTTCCTACAATTCCTACGATTCCCTCCTTAGAAAGATCGATCGTCTTAGGAATCCCCGGAAGCATTGCCTCTTCTTTTTTTAACTGATATGGTTTTTGGTTTAACTCATCCTCTACTACCTCAAAACACTCCTTTGGTATCTCGATATAGTTTGAAATATCTCCTGCTCCAAGCCCAATTCGTTCCGTTAAAAAATCCTCATGTTCCCGGTTTCTTGTCCACAGTTCTTTTGCCTGAACACTATACTGTAGGCATTGCTTTGTATCCGGATACATCTGTATCATGCTCTGCCGTAATTCTTCTTTTAATACATGGATTCTGTTCCTCTGTTTTTCTATGTATCCTAAATAACTTTCTGCGCGTCTTTTCTCATTTTCCAATACGCTTTTATTGGTATATCGCATATTGATCAATGCCCAGACCACTCCTATCAGGGCTGAGGAACAAGCTGTAATGATTCCTGTATACATCATGATCCCGGTACTGCTGCCTGAGGATTTATAGCTGTACACAGCCAGCATACTTCCTAATACCATTGGTATCATCATCGTAAAAGATGGTCCGATCACCATAAAAAGCGGTTTCTTTTCTACTACCTGTCTGACAGGAGGATGTTCAATGGCAACCACACTCATCTGCGGAGCTTTCAGCTTTCGCGGGGAACGGTGAAAAAATCTGTTTTCTGCAACAGCATGACCCCAGTCATTGCCCTCGCCTGAAAAAGGAATGAGCTTCGGACTCGTCTCAAGAGACTGCTCTTTCTGTTTTATCACTGCACAAAAAGTAATCCCAAATACGATCCGTGCCGCAAAAATATCTATGATCTCTCCGCCACTCAGCCTGCATCGTTTCTCCACTCTCTCGCCATTCACATAAGTTCCATTCGAACTGCTGTCCTTGAGGTACCATATCCCCTCTTCACAGCTTATCTCCATGTGATGTCCCGATACCAATGGATGATCTATCACAAAATCATTGTCTGCCGCAGCACCTGCACGAATTCTTCCCACCATAGAAGAATAATACTTCTGTAATGGTGCAATAACACTTTCTCTTTTATTCACTAAAATGACCAGTTCCTGACCATATCCGGTAAACACGGAAAAAACATTTTCTTCTCCTAAAGCATATTCAGATACCAGTTCTCCGTCTGACACCAGGTTCTGACCAGATGCAATAGATAACATTGCCTCTGGTCCCTCCTGTTTTAACTCCAAAATAACATCTTCATGGATTTTATATTCTGTCCTGCTAAGGCAGATCTGCTCTTTGCCTTTGTTCTCTTTATTTAAGACAAGCCTCTTACATCTTTTCCAAGAGTATATTGCCAGTTCAAACATCCTCTTTTTCTCCCACTTTCACTTACTTTACAGTAATTTCAGCTTTTGCAGTAACACCATTGACCTTGACTGTAATCGTTGCCGTTCCTGCTTTTACTCCTTTTACTACACCTTTGGAATCTACGGTTGCTACCTTTTTATTACTGCTTGAGTAACTTGGTGTGCCGGTTGATGCCGGTGCATAATTCGTTGTAAGCTGTAAAGTTTTTCCTACCTTTATCGTACCGGACGTTGGACTCACATTTGCATATGGGTCTTTTACCGTAACTTTTGCCTTTGCCAGCTTTCCATTTGCCTTAGCTGTGATCGTTGCCGTTCCCTTACCTACTGCAGTGACCTTTCCATTACTTACGGTTGCTACCTTTGTATTTCCGGTTGTCCAGGTTACACCACTGTTTCCCTGCACTCCATTCACAGTGACCGTAAATGTAACGGTTTTTGTTGCAGGAGGATAAATATTTGCAGTTTCCCGATCCAGTTTGATCGTCGGCTCCTTTACCTGGATACTCTTAGATGTGCTGACACCATTTGACGTTGCCGTAATCGTTACAGTTCCGGCTCCAACACCTGTAACTTTTCCACCACTGACTTTTGCAATATTCGTATTACCGGAAGTCCATGCCACTGCATCATTTCCAACGGTTCCATTGACGGTTGCCGTCAGTTGTGTACTGCTTCCGGTTCCTTTGGCATAAATCGGATTTCCGCCTGACATCGAAATGGTCTGTCTCATAACGTTTACACTACAGGTTGCCTTACTTCCGGCAAAACTTGCTGTGATCGTTGCATTTCCTGCCCCGGTCCCCTGCACAACACCATTTGTAACTTTCGCTACTCCCGTATTACTGCTTGACCAGGTTACCGCATCCTTATTTGTTCCATTCACAGTTGCCGTCAACGTAAACGAGCTCCTGCTTCCTGCTGCATAAATTGATGCATTAGACATAGAAACCGTTACCTTTGGCACAATTACATTTACATTACAGATACAGGTCATTCCATTTGCTGTTGCCGTAATCTGAACCTGTCCTTTCGATTTTCCTGTTACAAGTCCTGTATTGCTGACAGTTGCAATATTTGTATTGCTGCTCTTCCATACAACCTGTGTGGAATTTCCAATTGTCTGTGCCTTTAACTGTGTCGTATTTCCGGTCCCTGCTGCATAGATCGTTGCGGAACTTGCTGAAATCTGCAATGCGTTTTTCATTAATCTGTTATTTTTATATTCCATATTCGAAGCTAACTTCCAACTGTATTTACGCTTTAGTCCATTTGACGGCACCGAAAATGCTACTCCACCTGCTCCATCCACATCGGTTCTCATATTCAATACTAATTTATCTGCCTTGCTTTCATTTCCGGTAAGATAAAATTTTGATGCATAGATTCTTAATTCTTTTGCATTCAGTCCATTCACCGTTACCTGATCTTTGCTTGCATTATAACTGATGTTACTGCCTGTAATCCCTGTCGTTGTCTTGATACAGGCTGCTATTTCACCACAGTTACTGTTTGCCGGTGCTCCCTGAAATAATTCATTCCTGTTATTCAGATAATAGGTTGTTGTTGTCTGTGCCTTTACAAACATCGTAAAGACACCAAACAGCATAACTACCATAAAACTGCTCCAGATGACTGCTCTTTTCTTCATACTTCACTCTCCCTCTTTATTTCAATTTCAACTTTTTCCCCTGGGAATAAGCTCCTGTGATTCCATTGCATTTTAATGCTGCCTTGATGGTGATCTTATGTCCTTTATGTTTCTTTAAGGCCTTTGCCAGTCCATTTCCATTTACAGGCTTTTTACAGTATTTTCCTTTATCCACTTTGTATTTGTATAAAATTGTAAAACCTTTATCTTTCTCCCAGTTCTTTACCTTAATACTCTTTTTCGTTACGACCAGATTGGCTTTTGGCGGATAGATCGTAAACTTCTTTTGCAGCGTTCCGCTGTACATTCCGATTCCCTGAAGTTTTACAACTGCCTTTTTCGATACTTTTTTATTGTTAGAATAACTCAGTTTATAATCTCTGCCTGCCTGTAATGTTTGATTCCGATAAGTAACCGTCACCCTTGGCTTGACTTTTTTCCCTTTTTTATAGATGCCTTTATCATGGATCTGAATCTTAGCACCTGCTATGGATTTTTTTACGATTGAAAATTTCTTTTGTAAAACTCCTGTATAGTTGCCTTTTCCTTTTACCGTAATGACAGCCTTCTGATCTCCTGCTTCTTTATTATTGCTGTATTCCACGGTATAATCCGTATTTTCTTTTAACGTACGGTTTCCGCACATGACACTGATCTTCGGTGTGATCGCATATCCGGTATAGGACTGATTCTGTACATCACTGATTTTGCAGTTTGATGTTAAGGAATATTGCTTTATGGTAAATTTCAGACTCATTTTTCCATAGTAGGCATTTTTCCCAACGATCTGTATTGCTGCCTGATTTCCGGCATTAACATTATTACTGTAAGCAACAGAATAATCTGCTGCACTGACCTCTTTTCCACTATAATATAATTTCACTGCCGGTTTGATCTGCTGTCCATTGTATACGGCACTGTACTGTCCGTATGGAATTCCACCTAAATATACCTTGTAATTGCTGTTATCACCGGACATATTGTGGATATAGGTAATTTTATCGGAAAGACCATTGTTTTTTGCCCAGCTTTCATAACTCTTCCCGCTGTATACATACAAAGCATTGACATGTGAATTTCCCTGCAGCATATTGTCTGCAATATCCTGTGTATCTGTTCCATTCGCATATAGAAACCATATTTTTTCAAGCCGCTTGCAATCAGAAAATGCATATTCTCCGATTTTTCCCGTCTTTGTTGGAATTACAATGCTTTCCATCTCACAATCCGTAAAAGCATAATCTCCAATTTCTTGCAGTTGTCCTTCCTCTATCTCAATCTCCGATAAAAAGTCACATTCAAAAAAAGCACAGTTTCCGATCATCTCCACACTTGCCGGGATTTTGATATACTGCATGGATTTACATCCTGCAAATGCAAAATCCATGATCTCTGTATTACCCTTTGGAATATTTACCGGACTTTTCTTTGTACTTTGCAGACTGTTACAGTTTGCAAATCCCATCGTACCGATTACCTTTACTGTTTCCGGAATATTGATCGTCTTTAAATTCGTACAGTTTTTAAACGCCGCAATTCCGATTTCTGTCAGTTTTGAATCCTGTATCACAACACTTTCTAAGGAATTGCATCCGTAAAATGCATAATCTCCAATATTTTTCAAATAAGAGTTGATCTGTACTTTTTTGATCTTATCTTTCTGTGCTGCCCATGGCACTGTACTGTTTACAGTATAATTCGGCATTTTTTCGATATTATCGCTGTAAATCGTCAGTGTTCCATCCGCTGTCAACCGATAACTGATCGTTGTATTTGCAATTGTACCGCTCAACAATTCTGCACTGCCTGCTGCAAATACGGACTGCCCCTGCATAACCCATAGTAAAATTCCTATTACAAAAATTATACTCCTCTGTATCTTTTTCATTGCTTCCTCCCTGTTTTTATCATCACTCAGCTCCATCAATATTGATTTCCGGTTTTTTCTCACTATCTGCCCCATCGATCAACATGTTATTCTCTTTCTGTTCAGGTTCCTGTGATGTCTGCGGTGTTTCCGGCGTTTGCTGTGGCTCGGATGCCTGCGGTGTCTCTACAGCCTGTGGTGTTTCCGCTGTCTGTGACGGTTCTGAGGTCTGCGGAACTTCCTGTGCCGGTGTCTGCGATGTCTCCGGCTCCTGCGCCGGTGACGTATCTGATGTTTTATCCTGTGCCTTTGTTTTTGGCACTTCCTGCTCTATTTCATCACTGCTATCATCAACATTCTCCTGTTTACTGTCTTTTGTACCCTCTTCCTGCGTCTGTTCTGTTGTATCCTCTTTCGTATTCTCTGTCTTTTTCTCTTTCTTTTTCTGTTGTTTCTTAGAATCTGCTTTTTTATTGTTGCTTTCCTCTGTTTGCGTCTGTTCTTTTTCTGTATTTTTCATTGGAACAATACTTTTTATTTTGATAAATACTGCTGTCATCACACCTAAAAATCCTACTGCTAAGACAGCGATCAGCACATATAACAACACCCGATTCTTTTTCTTTGGAGTCTGCGTCTGTTCTTTTTCGATGACCGGTTCTGTAATATCCCTCCTCTCTTCCTGTTGCTTTCTTTTTTCAAAATTCTGCTCAAAAAGACCTACGGTACCTTCTTCCCGTTGTCGGACCTGTCTTTTTTTAGCATCTGTCATTCCATATATCCGATTCAGATTCTTACTGGTATTGCCATTTAAATGCTCTAATGCTTCTTTCATTTGAAAAATACTGCCATATCTGTCTTCTTTTTGATACTGACAGGACTTCATCACAATATTTCCAAGCTCTTTGCTTCCATGACGAGGTTTCGGAAATGTCTCTCCCTGTATCCGACGATATAACGCATTTTCTCTGTCTATATAAGTTACCTTTTTCGGGTATTCCGGGAAAAACGGCAGACGGTTGTCATTTAACATCCGGTACATGACCAGTCCTAAAGAATACATATCTACTAAGATATCGCTTTCTTTACCCTGATAAATCTCCGGTGCCATATAAGGATAAGTCCCTTTTTTTGACATTCCAAATGTTGTCTTTTCAATGGTTCTTGCAATTCCGAAATCTCCCAGTTTGAAATCTCCGGTTGCTGAAACAAAAATATTTTCCGGCTTAATGTCACGGTGTACAACATGGTACTTCTGACACACTTCTAATGCCGTCAGAATATCGGTTCCTAATTTGATCACTGTCTGTTCTGTAATTTCATGTTCCTCTGAATAATCTAAAAGAGATGTCAGTAATTCCATCCTGATAAGAATATCCCATCCGATATGATCCTCATGTGGTATGACACGATGATCTTCATAGGTAACAATATTGGTATGCCCTTTGAGTTCGGACATAATTGCAATCTCTTTGATAATTTCTTCTACGAATCCATAGAAATAAGATGTGATACTTTTGTTATCGATTCCCTCTCCCATAACGGCTCTTAATTCGCTGTTATTTCCGGGGATAGATATAATCTTTAGAGCTGATTTCATAGACAAACCGAACTCATTGCGTTCGATCTCCACTACTTTTCCATAACTTCCCTCTCCGATCGTTCTGGTAATGACCCACTCATCCAAAACTTTATCGCCTATTTCATATAACATTTCATAACTTCCTCTTGTCTTTCGTTTGTACCTGATACTTATTTAATATACTCCCACTTTTCCTATATTTCAATTATTTTGGCAGTTTTTTTACCAAAAAATGTAATTTTTTGTCTGATTTTCATACACTATTGACCATGTGTATAGAAAAAGGCGCTACCTCATGTAACGCCTTTTCTGTCTCATTCCTGACACTTTCTAGTTTCGCTTCATATTTATTTACAGATTTGTTCTTACCAGCTTCGGCTTATATCCGTTCTTCTCCAACGCCTTCATAATCTGGTTCTTATGGTCTGTTCCAAATGCCTCTAGCGTAATACGAAGCTCTACGGCTGCACTTCTGTTAATAGAAACAAACTGGTTATGCTCTAACTTGATAACATTTCCCTGTTCTTTTGCAATCGTATCTGCCACCCTTGAAAGTTCTCCTGGTTTATCCGGCAGCAGCACAGATACTGTAAAGATACGGTCGCGGAAAATCAGTCCCTGCTGAACCACAGAGGACATCGTAATGACATCCATATTGCCGCCGCTTAAAATAGATACGACACGTTTTTCTTTGACATTTAAATGCTTTAAGGCAGCTACGGTCAGCAGGCCGGAATTTTCAATCACCATCTTGTGATTTTCAACCATGTCTAAGAATGCAACAACCAATTCATCATCCTCTACGGTAATGATGTCGTCTAAGTTTTTCTGGATATATGGGAAAATCTTTTCTCCCGGTGTCTTTACGGCTGTACCATCCGCAATGGTATTCACATTCGGAAGTGTAGTTACTTTTCCTGATTTTAAGGATGCCTGCATACAGCTTGCACCTGCCGGCTCTACGCCGATGACCTTGATCTTAGGATTCAAAAGTTTTGCAAGTGTGGAAACGCCGGTAGCCAGTCCGCCTCCGCCGATCGGAACTAAGATATATTCTACTAACGGAAGTTCCTTAAAAATCTCCATGGCAATGCTGCCCTGACCGGTAGCGACTGCTAAATCATCAAACGGATGGATAAAGGTATATCCTTTTTCTTCCGCCAATTCATATGCCTTTGCACAGGCTTCGTCATAAACATCTCCATATAATACCACTTCCGCTCCATAGCTCTTAGTACGGTTTACTTTGATCAGTGGTGTGGTAGTCGGCATGACGATCGTAGCTTTGACCCCGTAGCATTTTGCTGCATAGGCAACTCCCTGCGCATGGTTTCCTGCCGATGCCGTAATCAGTCCTTTTTCCCTCTCCTCATCGGACAGGGTACTGATCTTATAATATGCTCCTCTGACCTTATATGCCCCGGTAAACTGCATATTCTCCGGTTTCAGGTAGACCTTGTTTCCTGTCTGTTCACTTAAAAAATCACTGTAGATTAATTTTGTCTCTAAGGTAACCTCTTTGACTTTCTCACTTGCCTCTTCAAATTTCTCCAATGTCAGCATGTCTTACTCCTCTCTTGTGGAAAATAATGCATCCACAAACTGCTCTGAATCAAATTTTTGTAAATCATCAATCGTCTCACCAACTCCGATATACTTCACCGGTATACCAAGTTCCGACTGGATCGCTACGGCAATTCCACCTTTTGCGGTTCCATCCATCTTCGTTAAAATGATTCCGGTAATATCCGCAACTTCCATAAACTGCTTTGCCTGTGCCAGTGCATTCTGACCAGTAGTTCCATCCAGGACCACTAAAGTTTCACGGAATGCATCCGGGTATTCTTTATCAATAATACGGTTGATTTTCTTTAATTCTTCCATCAGGTTCTTCTTATTGTGAAGTCGTCCTGCGGTATCACAAAGAAGGACATCTGCCTTTCTCGCTTTTGCTGCCGCTACTGCATCATATACGACCGCTGCCGGATCTGCTCCCTCCTGACCGCCGATCATATCAACGCCTGCACGGTGCGCCCACTCTTCTAACTGTGCTCCTGCTGCTGCACGGAATGTATCGGCTGCTGCAAGCACCACTTTTCTTCCCTGTGCCTTGAGCTTGCCTGCCAGTTTTCCGACAGAAGTTGTCTTTCCGACACCATTGACTCCGACTACCAGTACGACGGATTTCTCATGTTCAAAGCGGTATGCAGTCTCTCCGACCTCCATCTGCTCTTTAATGCTCTGGATCAGTAACTCCTTACATTCTTCCGGCTGCTTAATATGATTTTCCTTTACCTTTTGCTGCAAATTCTCCAGAATCTCCTGTGTCGCGCGTACACCGATATCTCCCATGATCAGGATTTCTTCGATTTCTTCATAAAAATCATCATCTATGGAAGAAAAGCCACTGAAAATGGAATCAATTCCTGACACAAAGCTGTCTCTGGTCTTTGTAAGTCCAGCCACCAGACGGCTGAAAAATCCCTGTTTTTTTTCTGCTTCGGTATTTTCTTCGGCTTCTTCTTCGATAGATTCTGCGTCACTTATTTCTTCAACCTCATTTTCTATGGCATCTGCATCTATCTTTTCCTCATCGTTCTCAGACGCATCCTGTAATTCCTTTGCCTCTCTCTTGTCAGCAGCCTGTTCTATTTCTTCCATATCAGCAGATTTCGCCATTTCTTCTGTGTCTTCTTCCACAGTTCCTTCTGTTGCTTCCTCTGTAACTGCCTCTTGTGTCTGCTCCTCTTTTTCCTTTGACATTTTAAAGCCCCACTTCATACTCTTTCCTCCTTTAATCAAGTTCTTTTTCTATCAGATTGACGGATACCAGCGTGGAGACTCCCTTTTCCTGCATGGTAATGCCATAGAGTCTGTCTGCTGCTGCCATCGTTCCCCGTCGATGCGTAATGATGATAAACTGTGTGTTTTTCGTCAGTTTATGTAAATACTTTGCAAAACGTGTGACGTTATTATCATCCAATGCCGCCTCAATCTCGTCTAAGAGACAAAACGGGGATGGTTTCAGATTCTGGATCGCAAATAACAGTGCAATTGCTGTTAAGGATTTTTCTCCTCCGGAAAGCTGCATCATATTCTGCAGTTTTTTGCCCGGTGGCTGGGAAATGATCTTAATCCCTGCTTCCAGAATATCCTCATCTTCAGCAAGCTCCAGAGTTCCTTTTCCTCCGCCGAACAGTTCCTTAAAGGCCTTATCAAACTCTCTTTGGATATCTGCAAACTTCTCTGCAAACTGCCGTTTCATGCCGGTGTCTAAATCCTCAATGATCCCTAATAAAGTCTGCTCTGCTTCGATCAGGTCATCATGCTGCCCTTTTAAAAATCCGTAACGCTCGGATACCTCTTTATATTCCTCAATGGCATTGACATTGACATCCCCTAATTTTCGGATATCCTCTTTGATCTGTGTGATGGATTTCTTCATCTCGGTCAGATTGTCGTATTCCTCATTTCGCAGCGCTTTGGCATTGTTAAAGGTCAGTTCGTATTCTTCCCACATATAATTCTGCTGGGATTCTAACGCCTCTTCTAATTTTTCCCTCTGCTGGTTCAAACGGAAGATTTCTTTGTCTAACTCATTCATCTGACGGCTGACTTCCTCACGTTTCTCAAAGAAGCCTTTGTACTCCGTATTCATCTCTTCCTTTTGCTGTTGGGATTCCTTTAATTCCTTCACCAGCGACGCATAGGTATCATCAGAAGCCATGATGGTCTTTTCGATTTCTTCAATATCCGCCTGTTTTTTCTTCGCATCCTCTTCGGAAAGCTCTGCATCTGCTTTTACTTTTTCGATTTCTTCGGCAAAACGTTCGGACTCTCTTTGGATACGTTCTAAATTTTCGATTGCAAACTCTGTTTTCTGGCGTATGTTCGCTTCCTCTAACTGTATCTCCGAAACATTTTTTGCTGCACTCTCTTCCACATAAATCTGCTCATCTAAGATTTCCTGGAATTTTGCATTTGCCTGTTCAATCTCTTTTTCACGGGAAGCTGCCTGCTCAATCTGTTGTGCAATCTGTTCCTTCTTTTCATGGATTTCTGCGATCTGCTGCTCGATTTGGACACTCTCTGCCTGCAATCCGGAAAATACGCTCTCGCTCTCTTCCTTTTGCTCCTTGGCACGACTGACATTCATCTGTGCCGTATTCTTTAAGATCAATGCTTTTTGCAGGTCTCCACGAAGTTGTTCTAAATCCTCGGTCAGTAAATCTTTTGCGGTACGGATATCCAGATTGCGCTGCTTTAATTCTTCAATTTCTTTTTTCTGCGTGACAATATTTTTTTCGAGTTCTTCTATTTCTCTTTTTCTTCCAAGCAGATTACTGCTGTTTTTAAACGCACCGCCGCTCATCGAGCCGCCCGGACTTAAATATTCCCCTTCTAAAGTTACCATGTGAAGGGAATAGTGGTATTTTTTTGCGATCGCAACTGCATGGTCGATCGTATCAATGACAAGCACTCTTCCTAACAGATAAGCCATGATCCCGTCATATTTCTTATCATTTGATACCAAATGGTCGGCATAGCCGATAACACCTTTTTCCTGCTCTGCCTCATGATTTCTGCGCGGTTCTTTTTTTCCCACACTGGTCAACGGTAAAAACGTCGCACGGCCATAGCGGTTTTCCTTTAAATACCGGATCATCCGCTTTGCGGTCTCTTCATCTTCCGTGACGATGTTTTGCACATTACTGCTTAGGGCTGTCTCGATCGCCGTTTCATACTGCTTTTTCACCTGGATCAGGTCTGCTATCACCCCATGGATGCCGGACTCCGTCTCCTTCTTCTCCATGATACGACGGATGCTGTTGCCATAGCCTTCATAGCGCTCTGCAATATTTTTTAACGACTCTAAACGCGACTGCATTTTGTTATAATGAATGTTCGCCTGTTCTAACTTCTTAACATTCTCCTGCGTCTTTTGCCGCCACTCCTCTTTCTGTGCCTGCATCTTCGCTTCATTTTCTCTGCCTTTTGCAATCTCTGCTTCGATATCTGCAAGCTCTTTTTCACTCTTTTGCAGTGCTTCTACTAAACCGCTTTCTTCGGTCTTTCTCTGTAACAGTCTTTGATTCAACTGGGATTTTCGGATCTGGATCTGTTCTAGCATCGTATCGTAACGCTGCTGTCCTGCCTTTACGGATGCTTTCTGGTTTAACAGCTCAATGATCTCATTTTTCCCCTCTTCAATGCCTTCTTTACAACGGGTAATCTCCGCCTGGATCGACTGTAATTTTTCCTGTGCCTGTTCCCTGGTCTTTTCAATCGCTGCAAGCTGCGTCTCATATTCCTGACGCTGTGCATCATAAGTGCTCCCCTGCTGCCTGCGTTCTTCCTGCTGTGCCTCAATGGAAGCGATCCGTTCCCCTAAATGCTCTTTGGTAAGCTGTGCCGTATGGATCTGCTCTTTTAAGACATTGATCTGACCTTCTAATTTTCCCTTGGTCACATCTGTGCCTGCAATGGAATCTTTCAGATTGCTGATCTTTTCATCCATCTGCGTCATTGCCTCTTCCATTGCCGCATACTCACTTTTCATCTTCTCGTGCTGTTCTTTGGTTTCCGTAAGATGCTCGCTTGCAATTTCAAAGTTCTTTCCAGCCTCACTAAGAAGCTGTTCGATCCGCTCTACTTCTAAGAGGAACATATTGACATCGTATTCTTTCAGTTCCTCTTTCTTTTTTAAATATAAATGTGCCTTTTCGGACTGACGTTCTAACGGTGCTAACTGACGCTCTAACTCCGAAAGAATGTCATTGACACGCACAAGATTTTCTCTCTCATGCTCTAATTTTTTCTGTGCCGTCACTTTTCTGCGTTTATATTTTACAATACCTGCCGCTTCATCAAAAAGCTCCCGCCGTTCCTCCGGCTTTCCGCTTAAAATACGGTCAATCTGTCCCTGACCGATAATGGAATAGCCCTCTTTTCCGATTCCCGTATCATAAAAGAGTTCGTTGACATCTTTTAACCGGCACGGACTTCCGTTCATCAGGTATTCGCTCTCACCGGAACGATAGACTCTTCTTGCAATAGTCACTTCCTCATAGTCCACCGGCAGCTTATGATCTGAATTATCCAATGTGATTGCCACATAAGCATAACTCAACGGTTTCCGGTTCTCCGTTCCCGCAAAAATGACATCCTGCATACTCGCACCACGAAGCTGCTTTGCACTCTGTTCCCCAAGTACCCAGCGCACTGCATCTGCAACATTACTTTTTCCACTTCCGTTCGGTCCTACGATCCCTGTGATCCCGTTGTGAAAATCAAATACGATTTTATTCGCAAAAGCCTTAAAACCGTGTACTTCGATACTTTTTAAATACATCCTGTTCCCTCACTGCTTACGATTGTTCTTCACGCAGTTTCAGTATTCCGCGGTACGCGGCTTCCTGCTCTGCTCCCTTTTTGGTCCTGCCTTCGCCCTGTCCGATGACCCGGTCGCCGACATATGCCTCTGCCACAAAGTGTTTGTTGTGGTCTGGTCCTTCCTCTTTTACCAGACGATATCCCAGTTCTTCCTTATGGGATGCCTGTACAATCTCCTGCAGGATAGTCTTGCTATCATAAAAGAGCTGTTTGTGCTCGATATCCGTTAAGATAAAACGTAAAATAAACTCTTTTGCACTAGCAAAACCACCATCTAAATAAATGGCACCTATCACAGCCTCGAGCGCATCGGAAAGAATGGATTTACGACTTCTTCCGCCTGTCATATCCTCTCCTTTTCCCAAATAGAGATACTTTCCAAGATCCATTTCCTTGGTGCAGAGTGCCAGTGTCGGTTCACAGACAATGCTTGCACGCAATTTTGTCAGATCTCCTTCCGGCTTGTCCTGATATGTGTTAAATAAATACTCACTGGAGATGATCTCAAGGACTGCATCACCTAAAAACTCCAGTCTCTCATTATCGGAAAGTCTGTGCATATGCTTCTCATTTGCATAAGAACTGTGTGTCAATGCCTGACGCAGCAGATTCTTATTCTGAAACTGATATCCGATCACCTGTTGAAACTCTTCCATTTTTTTCTGATTCTGGTACAAAATTCTTTCTCCTCTTTCCATATATAACGAAAAGCCCTCTGAAAAAGAAAGGGCTTCTCACTACTCATTTCCTTGTTCTGTTATGCTAAAGCATTCTTAATCTGCTCTACGGCATCACCGACTGTCACAATTTTTTCTGCATCTTCGTTGGCGATCTCAATATCAAATTCTTCCTCTAATCCCATGATGATCTGGAATACATCTAAGGAATCTGCTCCTAAGTCATCGGTAAATGTTGTTTCCATTGTAATCTCATTTTCATCAACGTTTAATACTTCTGCGATAATCGCTTTAATTTTTTCAAATTCCATATCGATTTCCTCCTTATTCCTGTTCTTCCTGTTTTTGTACAATATAAGTTTTTATTTTCTGATTGATGTCCTGTTCCTGGAATACGGCACACTGCAAAATGGTATTTTTAATCTCTGCCGCCTTAGAGCTTCCATGTGTCTTAACGACCAGACCGTTTAAGCCTAACAGCGGTGCTCCACCGTACTGTGCGGTATCAAACTGTTTCAGCGTGCTCTTCAACGCCGGCTTTACCATCAATGCTCCGATCTTGCTCTTTAACGATGACATCATGCCCTGCTTTACGGCACTCATTAATGTCGATGCCACGCCTTCATAGAGTTTTAAGATCACATTTCCGGTAAATGCTTCACACACAATGACATCTGCATATCCGTGCGGAATCTCTCTCGCCTCAATGCTTCCAACAAAGTTAATATCTTCACATTCTTTTAACAGTGGAAATGTCTCTTTTACCAGTGCATTTCCTTTTTCTTCCTCTGCTCCGATGTTGACGATCGCAACTCTCGGCTTTTTGATGCCCATGACATGTTCCATATAAATAGAACCCATCTTTGCAAACTGTACCAAATGGCTCGGTCTCGCATCCACATTCGCACCACAATCGACTAAAAGGGATACTCCCTGTTCCGTTGGGATCAGCGGTGCCAACGGTGTTCTTTCAATTCCCTTGATCCTGCCTACGATAACCTGTCCACCTACAAGAATGGCTCCTGAACTTCCTGCTGACACAAAAGCATCTGCCTCACCGTTCTTTACCATATTCATTCCTACCACAATGGAGGAATCCTTTTTCTTGCGGATCGCCATGACCGGCGGCTCTGCTGTCTCTATCACTTCGGATGCATGGACAATCTCCATTCTTTCCTTAGGATAGGTATATTTTTCCAGTTCCTCGGATATGACATCTTCCTGTCCGACCAAAAGAACATGGATGTTATTTTTTTCGTTTACTGCTTCCACTGCACCCTTGATCATCTCTTCCGGTGCATGGTCTCCTCCCATTGCATCCAGTACAACCCGTACCTCTTCCTGCATAGGAATACCTCCTTATTCGCATGTCTATAAGAAAATATACTATATCTGTTTCTATAAATCAACCACAAAAAACGGTTGTTTCTAAAAATTGCCTTTTACGAAAAATCTTCTTTCCCGTCTTCCCTGTCCTCTTCCTTGATATAATTCACAAAGACACTCTCTAAGATTACCTCTGCAAACCAGGCACACAGCACCGGAATGATCAAAAACAGCGGCGGTATCAGCCATACCAAAAAGGCACCTACTCCTAACACGGCTAAAAGTGCAAGGCTCTTTGGAATGTGGATGACCGTCATGATCGCACTGTTTCTTAACACTTCCTTTGTACTATTCTGAAATCTTGCAATGTATGCAAAGGTATATACCATCCACAAAATTTCCGCCATCAGCAGTACCGCAAAAAATACATAGGCACTTCCGTATGGACTTCCGGCACGAAAGATCCCATACATCACATAGATGTCAAATCCAAGCAAAGCACCGATCCCGGCAAAGATAAGCCAGCAGATGGTTGCCTGTTTAAAATTCTCTTTCCATGCCCGCTTATATTCTTTCCAAAGATAACTCCTGTCACAGCGGAGTACTTTGTGCGTGGTATAATAAAGTGCTGTCGTTGCCGCTCCGATCGTAATCACCGGCAGACAACTGAGCAGATACAGCAGACAGAGTAACAGACTGTCTGTGATTTTTCCTAATATAGAAAGCAGCGTATTATCATGTTCTGTGTTCACAGCTTTCCCTCCTGAAAAAAAGTTCCTAAGAAAGAATCCTGCTTGCAGGATTCTCCGCCTGCGGCGGGTCGCATCTGCGAC
>OFMI01000328.1_pt1 | contig 43396 bp, 40 predicted proteins | sample 1541741 | NCBI WGS metagenome assembly OFMI01 (sample SAMN04209219, study PRJEB22552) | human gut metagenome | biome: gut; material: feces | host: Homo sapiens | place: USA: Oklahoma | reverse complement strand
CTCTTGGATTAGTAAATTCAATCAAAAGTGGAATTTACTCTTACATTTAACCATTTTGTGATATAACTTGAAAACAATTTTTTAAATAGATTATTAATTGTTTAAATTGTGCATAAGTTGAAATGAATTTGAACAATGATTAAAAATGAATTTATTTTTAACCATTTCACATTATATATTTAACTAGTATTATTATGCATTTTATATAAAATAAAAATAATTATAAAAAATAAAAAGCGTCAGATTCGATTCTGAGCTTTTTATTTTTATTAAACATATAATTTCATTATTAAAATTTATTTTTCGTTTATAGCCTTTTCTATCGCTTCTTTTTCTTCATCGGATAATATATATTCTGATTTTCCATCTTTTATTGGTTTTGCATATATATTTGAGTTGTCTCTTGAATATATACCATTTAAAACAACACCATTATTATTATTATTTAATAATGCTAATGTGAAACTTAAATTACTTCCTACATCTTTAAAAGCATTATATCTTACAATTCCTATTTTTTGTATACATGTATCTACAGTTTTATCTAAACTTTCACAATATTGTATAATTTCCTTATTTAAGTCTTCTACTTTTTGTACTCTATCCATATAAACTTTTAAGTTTTCATCAATATTTTTACCATTTCCTAATTTTTTCATAAACTCGGAATATTCATTCTTTATTTTTGTTAATTTCAGATGATTTAATATTAACAAAATTATTGATAATACAGATATTAGAAGTATTATTATTAAAAATGTGTCTGTTCTAAGAAATTCTAAAATACTATTCATTGCCATCATTCCTTATTAATTCTAGTATTCTCTCTAACTCTTCATTAGAAGAATATTTTATTATTATTTTTCCGCTCTTTTGTTTTGCATCTAATTTTACCTTTGTACCAAAGAAGCTTTGGAATGTATCTTCTATATCTCTATATATTGCTTCATATTTCTTATCTTTTTGCTTTTCTACTGCTTTTTTGTTTCTAACTTTTCTTTCTATATCTCTTACAGAATCCCCTGTCTCGATTATTTTTAAAGCCATTTTATATTGTTTATCGGGATCTTCATAACACAAAAGTTGTCTACAATGACCTTCTGATATCTTTCCTTCTCTTGCCAAGTTTTGTACTCTCTCATCTAAATTTAATATTCTTAAATTGTTTGCTAAAGTACTTCTACCAATTCCCACTGTGTCACTTAGTTCTTGTTGTGTCATCCCATATTCTTCTAATAATTGTCTAAACCCTAAAGCTTTATCTATAGGATTTAAATCTTCTCTTTGTATATTTTCTATTAATGCTATTTCTCTATTTTTTCTTTCAGTACTATCTCTTACTAAGCATGGAATTTCCATAAGACCTGCTTTTTTAGCTGCTCTCCATCTTCTTTCTCCAGCTACAATTTGATAATAGTTATCCATTTTTGTAACTATTATAGGTTGAATAACACCATATCTTTTTATTGATGTAGCTAACTCTTCCAAGCTCTCACTATTAAATGTCCTTCTAGGTTGATCTCTATTTGGCTCTATATCTATTAATTTTAAATTTTGTACTATTTCTTCTCCATTTTCTAGCTTCATTTCTTCTTCTTTTGTTAACTGATTTTCATTAAATAAGGCTTCTAATCCTTTTCCTAAACCTGTTTTCTTTACCATTTAAATTACATATAACCCAATTTGTTTAAGCTATTTTATAAGATTGGATTATTCTCCTTTCTTTAAAATTTATACTATATTTATTTAATATAATTATTACATAAACTTATTATTATATATTTCACAAGTAAACTATACTTAAATAATTATTAAAAATGCTTTCCTTTAGAATTATTTGAAATTTCATTTTTCTTTAAAAATTCTTTTACAAACTTCTCATAGCTTCTTGCTCCCTTAGACCTTGGATCATATACTGTAATAGGCATTCCATAGCTAGGAGCTTCGCTTAATTTTACATTTCTTGGAATTACAGTTTTATATACTTTATCTCCAAAATAATTATTTACTTCCTTTACAACTTGATTAGATAAGTTTGTCCTCATATCATACATTGTTAATAGAGCACCTTCTATATCAAAGTTTTTATTTAAATGCTTTTTTACTAGATTTACAGTATTTAAAAGTTGTCCTAATCCTTCTAGTGCATAGTATTCACATTGTACAGGAATTAAGACACTATCTGAAGCTGTAAATGCATTTAATGTTATTAATCCCAGTGATGGTGGACAGTCTATTATTATATAACTATAATCATCTTTTATTTCATCTAATTTTTCTTTTAATCTGTATTCTCTAGACATCATAGATACAAGTTCAACTTCTGCTCCTGCAAGGTTTATATTAGATGGACATATATCTAAATTTTTAATTTGTGTCTTTTTGACAATTTCTCTAGCTTTTGCTTCGTTTATGATTAAGTCATATACAGATTCTTCTACGTCTTTTTCCACTCCAAGACCACTTGTAGCATTTCCTTGAGGGTCTGCATCAACTAATAAAACTTTTTTTCCTTTTTTAGCAAGCCAAGTGCTCATATTTACTGAGGTTGTAGTCTTTCCTACTCCACCTTTTTGATTTGCTATTGATATTATTTTTCCCAATGCTATTCCTCCATTCTTTTAACATATTAATAATATAAAAATTATATTAATATGTCAATGAAATTCCAGAAAATAATTAATATTTTTTTCAAAAAATATAACCCAATTATATAATTGGGTTTTTCATTGGTATTCCTGCTTTTCTAGGATATTCTTTTGGAGTATTTTTTATCTTTTTTATTATAATATTATTTCTTTTTATATCTGTATTCGGAAGAACAATTTCATCTACCTTCTCTAATTTTCCTCCTAAAATCTCTATTGCTTTTTTAGATTCTTCTAATTCCTCAATATTTGAACCTTTCATACATATACATGTACCTCCTACTTTTATAAAAGGCATCATATACTCTAATAATGTATTTAATTTAGCTACAGCTCTTGACACTACTATATCATATTTTTCTCTGTGTTCTTCTATTTTAGCTAAATCTTCTGCTCTTGAGTGTATTGCAACTATATTTTTTAACTCTATTTTATTTACTACTTCACTTAAAAAGGTTATTCTTTTATTCAAAGAATCTACCAAATTCATATTTATATTTTCTTGAACTATTTTTAGAGGAATCCCTGGAAAACCAGCACCTGTGCCAATATCCATTATTTTTTGATTGCTATTAATGTATTTAGATATAGTCAAACTATCCAAAAAATGTTTAATTATAATATCTTTTTCTTCTACAATAGCGGTTAAGTTTATTTTTTTATTCCATTCTATTAATAAATTCATATATGTGTAAAATTGTTCTAATTTAATATCTGACAAATTAATTGATAAATAATTCAGTTCAGTATTTAACATAGTCTTAAATTCTTCAAAATTCATAGCTAATCTTCCTTTTTTCCGTTTTTTTGCTCTAAAAATATAAGTAACACAGAAATATCTGCAGGCGAAACACCTGATATCCTTGAAGCTTGACCGATTGATGTTGGTTTAATTTTATTTAATTTTTGTCTTGCTTCTAATCTTAATCCTTCTATTTTAGCATAATCTATATCGTCTGTTAATACTTTTCTTTCTAATTTTTCAAATTTCTTTACTTGATCTTCTTGAAGTCTTATATATCCTTCATATTTTATCTGAATTTCCACTTCATTTCCAACATCTTCATCTATTTCTGGTCTATTTTCATCTATTTCATTTAAACTTTCATATGTCAATTCAGTTCTTTTTAGCAAATCTGCTAGTTTTACTCCGGTTGTAATAGGTGTAGAATTATTTTCTTCTAGAAATTTATTTACTTTTTCTAATGGTTTTATAACCGTTTTCCTTATTCTTTCTTTTTCTTCTTCTATTTTAGCCCTTTTTTCTAAAAATTTATTATATCTATCATCCGAAATTAATCCAACTTCATGTCCTATATCTGTAAGTCTTAAATCTGCATTATCTTGTCTTAGTAATAGCCTATATTCTGCTCTAGAAGTCATCATACGATAAGGTTCATTTGTTCCTTTTGTTACTATATCATCTATTAAAACTCCTATATATGCCTGTGATCTATCTAAAACAATCGGTGTTTTATTTTGTAATTTACGTACAGCATTAATTCCCGCCATTATTCCTTGTGCAGCAGCTTCTTCATATCCTGATGTTCCATTAATTTGCCCTGCAAAAAACATTCCATTTATTGTTTTATGTTCTAAGGATAATTTAAGTTCTTGTGGATCTATGCAATCATATTCTATAGCATAAGCAGGCCTTGTAAATTCTACATTTTCTAACCCTGGAATTGTTCTATACATAGCAATTTGTACATCTTCTGGGAGAGAAGAACTCATACCTTGTACATACATTTCATCTGTATCTAATCCCATTGGCTCTATAAAAATTTGATGTCTTTCTTTATCTGCGAATCTAACAACTTTATCTTCTATAGAAGGACAATATCTTGGACCAGTTCCAGTAATTTCACCTGAATATAAAGGTGACCTTTCTAAATTTGCTCTAATTATATCATGTGTTTTTTTATTAGTATATGTTAAATAACATGGTAATTGAGCCTTTTCATTATCTATTCTATCTTCAAAAGAAAAAGCTTCTGGTTTTTTATCTCCTTCTTGTATTTCCATTTTAGAAAAATCTATGGAGTTTTTATTAACTCTAGCTGGTGTTCCTGTTTTAAATCTTAATAGCGTTATTCCAAGCTTTTTTAAAGTATCGGATAACTTTACAGAAGGAAAAACTCCGTCTGGTCCACTTTCATAAGAACTTTCACCTATATAAATTTTTCCTTTTAGATAAGTTCCTGTTGCTAAAATTATAGATTTTACATTATAAACTGCTCCTATGTTTGTCTCTACCCATTTAACTTCGTTATTTTCTACTCCTATATCTATAATTTCTGCTTGTTTTAAATATAAATTCTTTTGTTTTTCTAATGTATGCTTCATCTCCATTTGATATTTTTTTCTATCTGCTTGGGCACGCAAAGAGTACACAGCTGGTCCCTTAGATGTATTTAACATCCTTAACTGCGTATATGTTTTATCTATATTCTTTCCCATTTCTCCGCCTAAACAATCAATTTCTCTTACCAAATGACCTTTAGAACTTCCTCCAATGTGTGGATTGCATGGCATATTAGCTACTGCTTCTAAACTTATTGAAAACAGTAGTGTTTTATATCCCATTCTAGCTGTTGCTAAAGCAGCTTCACATCCTGCATGTCCTGCTCCTATTACTGCTACATCAAAATCTCCTGCTTGATACTTCATTTTTTACTACAACTCCTCTATGATTATTAATATTATGAAAATAACACAAAAAAAGCATCAAAATTACGTTCGCATTTTTACCTTAAATACGTTCATATTTTAACGTGTTTCACCTTCGATTTTTTTCTGTTTCACGATAAATGAAACGAAATCGCCTTTTGTAAGTTTACATAATATTACTTTCCTAAGCAAAACTTCGAAAATATCTCATTTATTATATCTTCTGAAACATTGTCGCCTGTAATCTCTCCTAAATCTTCCAATGTTTGCTTTATATATATTGCTAAAATATCCTCTGTTTGCTTTTCTTTTGCTACATTTATTGCCTCATTTATACTTTTAACAGCTTTATCTATTTGATTTTTGTGTCTTACATTTGTTATTACTGTATCATTTGTTGCTTCTATTTTATTTATATTAAACATTTTTACTATTTCATTATATAAATCTTCTATACCTTCTTTGGTTACAGCAGATATTTTTATAATAGGTTTATTTGTTTTAACTATTTCCCTCCTATTTTCTGCTTTTTTATCATCTTTATCTATTTTATTTAATACTATAATTGCATTTTTGTCCTCTATAATATTTAATATTTTAATGTCCTCATTATCTAAATCCTTAGAATTATCAATGATTGCAATTACCAAATCAGCATTTTCTGCTATTTTTAAAGCTTTTTCAACACCAATTTTTTCGATGGCATTATTTGTATCTCTTATACCTGCTGTATCTATTATTTTTAATGGTATATCTTTTATTGTAATAAATTCTTCTATTGTATCTCTTGTAGTACCTGCATACTCACTAACTATTGCTCTTTCTTCTTTTAATATTGCATTTAAAAGTGATGACTTGCCCGCATTAGGCTGCCCTATAATAGCTGTTTTTATCCCTTCTCTTATTAGTTTTCCTGTGTGAAAACTTTCTTCTAATTTTATTAATTCCTCTTTTATTTCACTTAAAACTCTTATTGTTTTTTCTTCCGTCAATTCTTCTATATCATATTCTGGATAATCTATAGAGGCCTCTATATCTGCCATAATATCTAACATCTTATTTTTTATTATATTTATTTTTTTTGAAAGTTCACCTTGTAATTGATTTAATGATTCATGAGCTTCTCTATCGCTCTTTGCATTTATAAGCTCTATTACAGATTCTGCTTGAGATAAATCTATTCTTCCATTTAAAAATGCTCTTTTAGTAAACTCTCCTGGTTCTGCAAGTTCTGCGCCATTTTTTAAACATTCCTCAAGTATTTTTCTTTCTACTACAATTCCTCCATGTGAATTTATTTCACACATATTTTCTCTTGTATAGCTTTTAGGATTTTTAAAAAAAGATACTAATACTTCATCTATTTTTTCTTTAGTTTCCGTATTTATAATATAACCATATTTAATAGTATATCCTTTAATATCTTCTAAAATTAACTCTTGTGAAGAAATAAAAATTTTCTTTAATATTTCGAAACACTTATCACCACTCATTCTTATTATTCCTATTCCACCACTGCCAGTTGCTGTAGATATTGCAGCTATTGTTTCCACTTTTTTCACCCCTACTTTAATATTTTTTTACATATTTTTTTGTATATTCAATATTACATATTTTTAGTTTAATATTAATTTTCTAACTAATTTAATTAATTATTTTAAATAAAAGAAGTCAAAGATAGAATATAGTTTACAAACTAAAATCTGAACTTTGACTTCTGATTTTTCAATATTTAATTTCTACATTTAAATTACATTTATTACTACGTTTTTTGCTACATTTTAAGTTCATATATATTATACTACACATTTTTCTTTTTTTCTACATTTTTTGCAAAATTTTTTAAAAAATTTTAATTAATAGTAAATTTTACCTGTTTAGTGTACTTTTTTAAATTATAATATTTATTTTTTTCTTACTATTACTCTCCTGTAAGGTTCTTCACCTACACTATTTGTTGTAACTTCACTACTTTCTTGTAATGCTGTATGGATTATTTTTCTTTCATAAGCATTCATTGGTTCTAATCTATATGGTTTTCCACTTTTTATAACTGTTTTTTCAACTTTTTTTGCTAATATTTCTAGTGAGTTTCTTCTTTTTTCTTTATAATTTAATATATCCACAATAATCTTTACTCTTGCACTTGTTTCTTTATTAGCAATTGCAGAAATTATATTTTGAATTGACTCTAATGTTTCCCCTCTATATCCTATTAAATCTGCTGCCTTTTCTCCCTCTATCTTTATATAAATAATATCTTCTTTAATTTCTATAGCATATTCAATATTTCCTAATTCTTTTTTTAAATCGTTTAGAAAATCTTTCGTTTTATTTACAGCTTCTTCTATATCTTTTTCTCCAACTTTTACTTCTCTATGCTCTTTCTTACCTTCTTTTAGTATTAATTCTACTTTTACTATTCTTGGAGCTAATATATCAAAAAAACTTTTCTTTTCTTCTTCCAATACTTTTATTTCAACATCTTTTTTTGTAACTCCTAATTTTTTCAGTCCATTTTCTATAGCTTCATTTGTTGTTTTTCCTTCAGATATAATACTATTTTGCATCAGAAACTGCCTCCCTTTTTTCTTCTTTATAACTCATTATTTTATTAATAATTAATCTTTCTATTATCATTAAAATATTACTTACTAACCAATATAATGCAAGTCCTAAAGGTGCTATAATAGCAATCATTATAGACATTATCGGCATCATATACATCATACTTTTGTTCATTTGCTCCATAGGATTTATCTCTTCTTCCTCTTGAACTTTTCCATCTTCTATTACTACATCTTTCTTCTTATCTTTATCTGCTTGTTTCTTTTGCATATTTATTGTCATCCTTACGGAAATAATAGATGTAAGAATATATAATAATGGAATGATATATACTCTCCAGTCATTTAAACTTTGTGTTGGAACTTTACTTAAATCTATTCCTAAAAAGTCCATATTGATTTGAACTACTGGATCTGATTGTCCTTTTTGTTCTACTATAGCAATTTCTGGATAAGCTGTTCTTGTTTCTGCATTTTGTGATATTTCTTGTTTATAATTATTTATTATTTCTGGATCAACTTTTTTCATATAAGTAAGTGGCTGACTTACAAGCCAAAACATTGATAAAACAATAACAAGCTGTATGATAGAACTAAAACATCCACTAAAAGGACTCATTTTTTCTGTTTTATATAAGTTCATCATTTCTTGATTTAATTTTTCAGGATTATTCTTGTACTTTACTTGCAAAATTTTCATTTGTTCTTGTAACTTTGCAGTCTTCTTCATTGTTGATTGCTGTTTTATGGTTATAGGAATTAAAATAATCCTTAATAATACAGATAAAATTATAATTGCTATACCATAATTGTTAAAAAATTCATAAAGCCAATTTAATATGTAACCAAATATATTCGAAATAGCTCCCATATACTCTTCCTCTCTATTTTAATGGGTCATATCCGCCTTTTGAGAACGGATTACACTTTAAAATTCTTTTTATTCCTAACATACATCCTTTTATTACTCCATATTTTTCTATAGCTTGTTTTGTATATTCTGAACAAGTTGGATAATACTTACAATGTATGCCAAAAAAAGATAATATTGGTGATATAAATCTTTTATAAAACTTAATTAAACCTAAAATTATTATTTTCATTATAAAATACCTTTTATTATAATACAAATTATTTTTTTCCTAAAAATTGCACATTTTCTCTCATTATCTATTATATAGATAATATTCCTTCAATTATCTTAAATTTATAATTATTATAAATTGTAAATTTACTAAACAATTGAAAAATAAATTATCTATCTTTTTATAATTTAATAGACATTATAAAAAAATAATTTTAATATAAAATATTATAATTATTATAAAATACCTATTTTCTTAAAAATAGACTTCATATCTTTTTCTATTATAAAAAAATTGGCATCATGAAAATCTACTTTCTTATTCCACAAAAATACAATGTTATAACCTTGTTCTAAATTATCTTTTATTAGTCTGTAATTTTCTCTTATTAGTCTTTTTAATCTATTTCTTTTTACAGCCTTACATAATTTAGTACTTATAGCTATTCCTATTCTATTTTCATTTACTTTATTTTTAGATATATATATAATAATTTGCTTTCCTAAATAAAATTTTCCTTTATTTAAAACATTTTTAAATTCATAATTTTTCTTTAAGGTTTTAATTTTTCTCATATTCACATCACTTATAATTATCCTAAAAAAGTCCACCAAATTGTGGACTTATATTTATGCGCTTAATTTTTTTCTTCCTTTAGCACGTCTAGCTTTTAAAATATTTCTTCCTGCTCTAGTTTTCATTCTTTTCATAAAACCATGTTCTTTTTGTTCTTGTCTCTTTTTTGGTTGATATGTTCTTTTCATTTTGCACCTCCTAAAATTTTATATAAACCATAAACGGATTATTCCTATTTTTTCATAATGAGTATTATACACCTGAAACTACTTATATGTCAAGTATTATAAATAATTTTAAGATTTTTTTTCTTTTTTATTGACTATACTATTCAATCTTTGATATGATATAAACTGTTATAATTATACACATAATGTGGATAATTATGTGTATAACTTTTATGTAATTCTATATTACCATCACATTTTGGAAGGACTGAATCGTAATGAATAATAAAGAATTAAGCGAACTACTAACAAAAGCAAAAGATCTTTTAAAAGATGAAGTAACTAAAATATCTTATGAAACATGGATTAAAGATTTAGAAATCGAAAGTGCTGAGAATGGTAATATTGTATTAGTTGCAAATACAGTTTTTCAAAAAGATTCTATAATGTCCAGATACTATGATTTATTTAAAAACACATTTAGATTTCTAACAAATAAGGAATGGGACATTAATGTTGTTTTAAAATCGGATGATAGTGCTCCAATAGAGGAAGCTACTCATTTCGAGCAATCAACAACTTCTTATGTAAATCCAAATTCTAATCTTAACCCTAAATATACATTTGACACATTTGTTGTTGGAAATAACAACAGGTTTGCTCATGCTGCAGCTTTAGCTGTTGCAGAAGCTCCTGCAAAATCTTATAATCCACTTTTTGTATATGGAGGTTCTGGTCTTGGAAAAACTCACTTAATGCATGCTATAGGAAATGAAGTATTAAAAAATAATAAAACACTAAATGTATTATATGTAGATTCTGAAAAATTTACAAATCAATTAATAAATGCTATAAAAGACTCAAAAACAGAACAATTTAAAAATAAATATAGAAATATAGACGTATTATTAATTGATGATATTCAGTTTATAGCAGGTAAAGAAAGAATTCAAGAAGAATTTTTCCACACATTTAATAGTTTACATGGTAGTGGAAAACAAATTATTATATCTAGTGATAGACCCCCAAAAGATATTCAATTATTAGAAGATAGACTTAAATCTCGTTTTGAATGGGGATTAATTGCAGACATTTCCAATCCAGATTACGAAACACGTTTTGCAATATTAAAAAAGAAAGCTCAATTAGATAATATTTATATAGATGATGACATATTATCTAATATTGCTACAAAAATAGATTCTAATATTAGAGAATTGGAAGGAACTTTAAATAGATTAATTGCAACATCTTCTTTAACTCAAGCTCCAATAACTATGGAAATGGCAGAAAGAGCAATTAATGATGTTGTAACAAATAAAGAAAAAGTACTTTCATATGACTTAATTCAAGAAACTGTTGCAAAATATTTTAATATAACTGTTAATGACTTAAAAGGTTCTAGACGTTCAAATGATATTGCTCTTCCGAGACAAATTGCAATGTATTTATGTAGAAACATTGCACAGATGTCAACAAATGCAATCGGCTCTTGTTTTGGAAAAAGAGATCATTCAACAGTACTACATGCATGCAATAAAATTGAAAAAGATATGAAACAAGATAACAATTTAAAAATGGTTGTGGATAGTGTGAAAAACTTAATCACTTCCAGTGATAATAATAAGTAAATACATTTTTTAAAAATTCTGTTTGGAAGAGCATCTGTTTGAAAAAAGTAATGCATCTCTTCCTACGGAAATGGTACATTAGATATCCACATGCATATGTGAATTTCGTGTAAATAACTTGTTGATATCTAATTTATACCCAACTAAAAAATGAAAGTGTAAATAACTTATCCACTTATCCACAGAGTTATCCACAAGGTATAACTTAAGGAAATAGACACTTGCAATAGTTTTCCACTAAATCCACATGACCTACTATTACTACTACTAAATATATATTAATTATTATAATAAAAGGAGTTGAATTAAAATGAAATTTGTTTGCGAAAAGGATAATATCCTTAAAGCTATTAATTCCGTAACAAAAGCAGTTGCTGTTAGAACAACAATGCCTATATTAGAAGGAATATTAATTCAAACAAATGATAACGAAGTTAAATTTACAACATATGATTTAGAATTAGGTATAGAATATATTATTAATTGTAATGTTCAAGAACAAGGAAGTACAGTTGTTAATAGTATAATGTTTAGTGAAATAATAAGAAAATTACCAGATTCAGATATTAAAATTACTTTAAATGAAAATAATTTATTAGTAATAGAATGTGAAGGTTCTTTATATAAATTGGCAACAATGAATCCAGAAGAATTTCCTGAATTGCCAAAAATAAATATAGAGAATTCTTTAGAAATAGAACAAAACTCTTTAAAGGAAATGATAAGAAAAACAATTTTTGCTGTTAGTACAGAAGAAAATAGACCTATATTTACAGGTTGTTTATTTGAAATAAAAAACAATAGATTAAACGTAGTAGCAGTAGATGGATTTAGATTAGCATGGAAAACTAAAATGTTACAACAACAAGTAAATGATTTTGCAGCAGTAATTCCTGGAAGAAGTTTAAATGAAATAAATAAAATAATTTTAGACTCATTTGATACTATTAAAATAGGAGTTGCTAAAAACCAAGCATTATTTGAAATGGAAAATTGCAAAATAGTTACTAGATTATTAGATGGAGAATTTTTAAATTATTCAAGTGTTATTCCATCAACATGGGAAACAAGAATAAGAGTAGATAAAAATTCTATACAAGATTGCTTTGAGAGAGTAAGTTTAATATCATCATCTAGTATAGAAAAAGAAAAAAAATATCCTGTTAAAGTAACAATAGATATAGGAAAAGTAACAATTTCTTGTACAAATCAAACAGGAGATGCTAAAGAAGAAATGTATGTAACAACAGAAGGACAAAATTTAGAAGCAGGATTCAATCCAAAATATTTCTTAGATGCATTAAGAGCAATAGATGATCAAGAGATATTTGTAAATTTTGGGACAAGTATTTCACCATGTATTATAAAACCTGTTGAAGAAGGAGATTATACATACATGATTTTACCTATTAGAATGAAAGAATAATTTAAACTTAAAAACAATAAGGACAAAAAATGTATATAGAAAAAGTAATTTTAAATAATTTTAGAAATTATGAAGAGCAGATAGTAGAATTTAATAAAAACATAAATGTAATTTATGGAGATAATGCACAAGGAAAAACTAATATTTTAGAAGCTATATTTTTATCTGCTTTTGGAAAATCTTTTAGAACAAGTAAAGAAAAAGAATTAATAAAACTTGATAAAGAATTTTTAAATGTTTCTACTTTTTATAAGAAAAGTGATAGAGAAGGAAAAATTCAAATAAATATATCAAATAAAAAAGAAGTAAAATTAAATGGAGTAAAATTAAAAAAATTAAGCGAACTTTTAGGAAATATTAATTTAGTAATTTTTACTCCAGATGATATAAATATTTTAAAAGATGGACCAGCAAAAAGAAGAAGATTTTTAGACATGATGATTGGCCAATTAAGACCTAATTATGTATATGTTTTAAATCAATATTTAAAAACTATAGAACAAAGAAATAATTATTTAAGACAAATAAAAGAACAAAATGTTAGTACTGAAATGTTAGATATATGGAATGAAAAATTAGCAGAATATGCAATAAAAATTTTTGAATATAGATATGAATTTATAGAAAAACTAAAAAGTAAAATAAATAATATTCATAAAAATATAACAGATGGAAATGAAAAAATAGAAATAAAATATTTATCAGATTGTTCTAATAAAGAAGGATATTTAAAATTACTAAAAGAAAGAACAAAATTAGATATTATAAAAGGTTACACAACTAAAGGAATACACAGAGATGATTTTGTAGTATATATAAATGAAAAAGAAGTAAATATATATGGTTCACAAGGTCAAAATAGAACGGTTATTCTTACTTTAAAATTATCAGAATTACAAGTTATATATGAAGAAATAGGAGAATATCCAATTTTATTATTAGATGATTTTATGTCTGAATTGGATGAAAAAAGAAGAAATAATTTTTTAAATAATATAAAGAATACACAAGTAATAATAACATGTACAGATAAATTAGAATTAAATAAATTAGATTATAAATTATTTAATGTAAAAAAAGGAGAAATTTATTAATGTATGTACATATAGGAAAAGAAAGTGTAATAAATTCGGATAATATATTAGTAATTTTAGATATTAGAGCTTTAACTAGAAAAAATGATTTAAAAGATATTTGCAAAAATATAGGAATTAGTGATAATATTATAGATGTAGCAGAAGATAAGAAAAAAACATTAATATTATGTGAAAAAAATAGTATTTTAAAAGGATATGTAACAAGTATATCTTCTAGAACAATTGCTAGAAGATGTAACTTAAAAGTAAGTTAATAGTTTATTTAGTAAAAATAAGTATTTTTAAGCTAAGGCTAAGGAGGAAATAATTAATGGAAAAATTTGAACATGAGTATAATGCAGAACAAATACAAGTATTGGAAGGATTAGAAGCAGTAAGAAAAAGACCTGGTATGTATATAGGTAGTGTTTCTATAAGAGGATTACACCATTTAGTATATGAAATTGTAGATAACTGCGTGGATGAAGCTTTAGCTGGTTATTGTACACAAATAAATATAAAAATAGAACAAGGAAACATTATATCTGTAGAAGATAATGGTAGAGGAATACCAGTAGATGTTCATCCAAAAACAAAAATATCAGCAGCAGAAACTGTTTATACTAAATTACATGCTGGTGGAAAATTTGGTGGAGATAGTGGATATAAAGTATCTGGAGGACTTCATGGTGTTGGTGCATCTGTTGTTAATGCATTGTCAGAATGGACAGAAGTTACAATTCAAAGAGATGGCGGAATTTACCAAATGAAGTTTAATAGAGGAAAAACTGTTGAATCATTAAAAAGAATAGGAGATTCTAATAAAACAGGTACAAAAGTTAGATTTTTCGCAGATGGAACAATTTTCGAAACATTAAATTATGATTTTAATACACTAGAAGAAAGATTTAGAGAAGTTGCATTTTTAACAAAAGGATTAAAAATTGTAATAGAAGATTTAAGAGAAGAACCAAATAAAAAATCTGAGTTTCTTTTTGAAGGCGGAGTAAAATCTTTCGTTGAATATTTAAATAAAAGTAAAGAAAAAATAAATGCAAAACCAATTTATATAGAAAAAGATGGAGAAGTACCTACAGAAATAGCTATTCAATATACAACTTCTTATTCGGAAAATATATTAACATTTGTTAATAATATTAACACTATAGAAGGTGGAACACACTTAGAAGGCTTTAAAAGAGGACTAACAAAGGCATTTAATGATTATGCAAGAGGACATAACATATTAAAAGAAAAAGATAGTAATCTACAAGGAGAAGACATAAGAGAGGGAATTACAGCAGTAGTTTCTGTAAAAGTAAAAGAACCACAATTTGAAGGACAAACTAAGACAAAACTTGGGAATAGTAATGTTACTGGAATTGTTTCTAATTTAGTAAATGACTCATTATCAACATTTTTAGAAGAAAATCCTTCAGTAGCAAAAGCAATACTTGAAAAATGCATTAGTGCTTCTAGAGCAAGAGAGGCTGCTAGAAAAGCAAGAGAATTAGTAAGAAGAAAATCTGCTTTAGAATCTACAACTTTACCAGGAAAGCTAGCAGATTGTAGTAGCAAAAATTCCGAAGAATGTGAAATATATATAGTAGAGGGCGATTCTGCAGGTGGTAGTGCAAAACAAGGAAGAGATAGAAAATTCCAAGCAATACTTCCTCTATGGGGAAAAATGCTTAATGTAGAAAAGTCAAGAGCAGATAAAATATATAATAACGAAAAGTTACAACCAGTTATATTAGCAGTAGGAGCAGGAATAGGAAATGACTTTGATATTACTAAAATAAGATATGGTAAAGTAATAATAATGGCAGATGCCGATGTTGATGGTGCTCATATTAGAACATTATTATTAACATTCTTCTTTAGATATATGAGACCATTAATAGAAAATGGAAATGTATATTTAGCTCAACCACCACTATATAAATTGTCTAAAAAAGGAATGCAAGATATTTACTGTTATACAGACGAAGATTTGGATAAAGCATTTAAAGACTTAGCAGAAAAAGGAATTGCAAGAGATAGTGTAGGAATACAAAGATATAAAGGTTTAGGAGAAATGAATCCAGAACAATTATGGGATACAACAATGAACCCAGAAAGTAGAATTTTAATAAAAGTAAAACTTGAAGATGCACAAAAGGCAGATGAAACATTTACAATGCTTATGGGAGATGAAATTGGTCCAAGAAGACAATTTATAGAAGAAAATGCTAAATATGTTAGAAACTTAGACATTTAAAAATTTTTCTATAAATAATTAATGAGAAATAATAAAAAAATAATAAATATCCACAACAAAAGAACAACTTGTGGAAAACTACAACAAAAATTTATAAAAAATGTTAAATAAAAAAATAATTTTATGTTATTTAATATTTTAATAGCCGAGACTGAAATATTCATCTCGGCTATTATCATAAAGCCCATATTAATCTTCAGCTAAAACTAATATTCCAAATATCTAACCTAATATATATTACTATATAAATAAGCTATTAACCTAAAATATTAATCATTTGCTTGAATGCAAATATATTCATAATAACTATATTCATCCCATAGGGACTAATAACAATCATTAGCAAATATAAGAACACTCGTAACTTTGAATATATTTTACATATTTTCAACCATACAATGAATAGAGGATAAAGAATTAAAAATTAAAGAGAAAAACAGAATAAGTACAGCTTAAATACAAAAAATATACTCTCATCGCCGACAATTAATAATCTAAAATAAAACTATTAATCATCTTTGCTCGAACAATATAAAACCATAAACTAATCTTATATTACTCTTATTTCAACTAATATAAACCTTATAATCTTATTATGTTATAAATTAAAAAAATTATTCATAAAAAATAAAAAAATATTTTTATTTAATTTAAAAATAATAAAAATATTTGTAAAATAATAATAAAAGAAAAATATGTCGAAAAATGTCTATCAAAAAAACTTGACTTATGTAAAAAAAGTACATATTATATACACGAGGAGGTAAAATTATTAATAAAAAGAAACTTTCAGTACAAGAATGGCTACCGTTCGAGAAAATTTTAGATAATGGTATTATAAAAATTAATAAGATAACATATGTAAAAATTTTAAATGTAAAACCAATTAATTTTAATCTAAAGTCTGAATTAGAAAAAGAATCTATTTTAAATTCTTACAAAATATTTTTAAAATCTTGTGATTTTAATTTCCAAATATTAATCCAGAGTAAAAAAGAAGACTTAAATAAACATATAAAAGAAATAAATAAATTAGAAGATTCTCAAAATATAAAAGAAATATCCCAAAAATATATTAATTATATCAAATCTCTTAATCATGATAAAAAGTCATCATCAAAAAATTTTTATATTATATTAAAATATGTAAGTAATAATGAAAAAGATACGAATATTGAAAATTATGCTATAGAAGAATTAAACGAACAATATTTTAAAATAAAAGATTGTTTGTCAAGATGTGGAAACGTGGTAACAAGTTACAATAATACAAAAAGCATTTTAGAAATTTTATTTTCTTTTTTCAAAACAAGAATTAATTTAAATCTAATGTAAAATTTTATTCAATGAGGAGGAAATATATTATTTTTAATTCTAAAAATAAAAAAATTCAAACAGAAGAAAAATTTAATTTCTTAGAAGGAACTTTTTCAAATAAAGATTATTTAAGCCCATCATATATTAATTTAAATAATCCAAAATACATAGAAATAGATAATATGTTTTTTTCTGTTATATTAGTAACTAATTATAACCGAGAGCAATCGGAATTAATTTTAAAGTCTTTAATAGATACTAATATAAATATTAATATATCTATTTTTTATGAAAAGCAAGATTCATATAAAACAATAAGAAATTTAACATATCATATAGGAAATGTAGGAGTAGACTTAAAAGGTAAAAATCAAAATAGGCAAGATATTGATATTGCAGCTTTTACATATAATGATGCTAAATATATAAGAAAAGAAATGCAAGTAAATAATGAGGATTTATACTTTTTATACATATATGTAAATACATTTTCCACAGATGAAAAAGAATTAGAATACTTATTAAATAAAATAGAGGGAATTTTACAAAGTAAAGGAATGCAAACTATAAGAGCGTATTTTAGGCAAGAACAAGGATTTAAAAGTATATTGCCTCTTATGGATAACAATACAGATGTAAAAGAGGCTTCTAAAAGAAATATTTTAACTAGTGGTTTGGTAGCTACATATCCATTTATTTCTTCTGCTATTTTTGATGAAACTGGCATATTCATAGGTACAAATATTTATAATAATTCATTAGTTTTTATTGATAGATATGACAAAAATAAATATAAAAACGCAAATATATGTATTTTTGGAACAAGCCGGAGCAGGAAAGTCATTTTATACAAAATTATTAATTTTAAGATGCAGATTATTAGGCATAGAACAATATATTATAGATCCAGAAAGAGAATATAATAATCTTTGTAAGAATTTAAATGGATTATTATTAAAATTAGGACATAGTTCAGACTCATATATAAATATATTTGACATAAGAGAAGAGAGCTTAGAAGAAGGAGAACAAGGCTACTTAGCAAATAAAATAAGTAAATTAATTGGTTTTTTTAATCTAATATTCGGAAATATTAATGAAGAAGAAAAAGCTTTATTAGAAGAAAAGCTAATAGAAGTGTATAAAATAAAAGGGATAACATTTGATGATAGTACTTTATATAAAAATAATAAAGATAAAATAAATATAAAGCCAGTATTTAAAGATACATATGATATGCCAATATTAGAAGATTTTTATAATATTTTAAACGATAGCAAAACAAAAATATTTAAAACAAAATTAATTCCATTTGTAAAAGGTTCATTAAGATTTTTCAATAATTATACAAATGTAGTTATAAACAATAAATTGATTGTAGCAGATATATACGAATTAGGAGAAGAAAACTTAAAATATGCAATGTGGGTCTGCATCGACTTGTTTTGGGATTTAATTAAGAAAGATAGAAAAATAAAAAAAGCTATTTACTTAGACGAAATATGGAGATTAATAGGAGTAACTTCAAATAAAGATGTAGCAAGTTTTATTTATAAAATATTTAAAACTATAAGAAAATATGGAGGAAGTGGAGTGGCTATAACACAAGATGTTGCAGATCTATTTAGCTTAGAAGATGGAACATATGGAAGAAGTATATTAAATAATTCGGAAATAAAAACATTTTTTTCACTAGAAGAAGAAAATATAAAAGTATTAGAAAAATATTCTAATTTATCTGAAAAAGAGAAAATAGAAATAAAGTCATTAAAAAGAGGAGAATGCTTAATGTTTGTAGGCAGTGAACATATACTAACAAATGTAGAATCAGCAGATTTTGAAAAAGAGATAATAGAAGGGAGAAAATAGTATGAAAACAGTTATAACAGCTATAGCAAATCCTATAATAAATAATGAATTAAAAAAAGAAAAAAATATAGAAGTTATAGGAAATGATATACAATATAAAGATGGAGTAATAGAAATATTAGAAAAGAATATTGAAGTCAATTATATAATTTTGAGTGATATATTAATAGGAGAAGAATTATTAATAAATTTAATAAGAAAAATAAATGAAATAAATAAAAATATAAAAATAATAATTATTTTAACTAATGAAAATAAAAAAGAATATGATAATTTAATTTCTATTGGAGTAAAAAAAATATTTTATAATAATAAAGTAGAAATAAAAGAAATTTTAGATATTATTAATGAAGAAAACGACACAGATAAATTAATTGAAGAAATTAATTCATTAAAAAAAATAATATTAGAAAATAAAAATATTAATAATATACAAAATAAAGAAATAATAAAAGAAGAAAATAAAAAAAATAATAATAAAGAAAAATCAACAGAAAAAATAAATAATAAAAAAACAAATAAATTATTAATATTAAATAAATTTAAAATACTAAATAAAATTAAAAATAAATTTTATAAATATATTCCAAATAATATATTAAAAAAATATAATAAAAGTGAAAATTGTGAAGTTATATCTGTTCTAGGAGCAGCAGGAGTAGGAAAAAGTATTTTTACAGTTAATTTAGCAAATTCATATATTTATTCAAAAAAGAAAATATTAATTATTGATTTTGATGTTTTAAATAATAGTTTACATACAATTTTAGGTTTAAAAAAATACTCTAAAATAATAAGAGAAAAATTAAAAAATAATAATTTAATAAATAATAAAATTAATATAAAAGAATTAACAATTAAAATAACAAATAAAATAGATTTAATTTCTGGAATTAATTTATTATTTGATTCAAAATATAAAATTAGTAGTGAAAAAATCTATAATATTATTAATGAATTAAAGGCAAATTATGAAATAATTATTATTGATAATTCGGCAGAATGTTTTTTTGATTATACAAAAAATATTATAGAAAATAGCAATATAAATATATTTATTACAGAAGCTAATTTATCTGAAATAAAAAAATCCAAAAATTTATTAAATATTTATATTAATAAATGGAATATAAATAAAAATAAAATAAATATATTATTTAATAAATATAATAAAAATAGTATCGATATAAATATATTAAAAAATATTTTTAGTGAATTTAATATATTAGGAAAATTAAATTTTGATGAAAAATATAATTTAATAATTAATAAAAATGGTATAACATGTGATAATAAAATTATGAAAGAATATATAAACATAAATAAAAAAATAGAAGAAGGAAACTTAACAAAAATAAATAGCTAATAGACAGAGTATATTATGTAAAACATCTATAACATATATAATTATATGAAATTTACATAAATAAAAAGCAGTATACATAATCCAAAAGAATTTGGTAAAAAAGAACACTATATTCAATTTAAATAAAATTGTCAAAAAGATATTTTTATATATCTATATTAGAAATTACATAATATTAAGATTATACTTTATATTAGTACTAATATAAAGTAATATAAAATTGTAAAAATAATAAGATACAAATAGTAGATTATTTAAACATCTTAAAAAGAAAATGTAATAAAAAAGTCAACGGATTAGTAGTAATATACAATTTAAGAAAAAAATCGAGAAATTTTATAATTCCTTAATATAAATATAAAGTTAAAAGTAGAAGTTATCTAAATTAAATTTTATTTCTAAAAAATTTATAAGAATAATCCAAAAAAAGAATAAAATTGTCAAAATGACTTAGAAACAAAATAAAAACATACTAAAAATAAAATTTAGAAATTTGACTACAGCAAAAGTGTTATAAAGAAAATCTAAATATTTATTTTCATTTTTAAAAATTAAACACTATAATATTAAAACATTAAAATTGATATAAGCTAGAAACAAATTGTTAATAGAATATATTATATTAATTAGTAGATTATTAAAAATAAAAAAAATAAATTAAATATTAAAATAGAAAAATAAAATAAATATTAAAATAAAATAAATATTAAAATAAAAAAATAAATTAAATATTAAAATAGAAAAAATAAATTAAATATTAAAATAAAAAAATAAAATAAATATTAAAATAAAAAAATAAAATAAATATTAAAATAAAAAAAATTAAATATTAAAATAGAAAAAATAAATTAAATATTAAAATAGAAAAAATAAAATAAATATTAAAATAAAAAATTAAATTAAATATTAAAATAAAAAAATTAAAATAATTATTAGAATAAAAAATAATTAATTTAATTATTAAAAATAAGAAAAATGATTAAATTAAATATAAGAATAAAATTAATGCTAAAATTAAAAACGAAAGAAAGGGAAGTAAATAATGAATAGTTTATTAGAAAAAAATCAGGAAATAAATAAAGAGTTATCAAATTCAAATAATAATGAATTAACAAATGAAAAGGAGCAAAAAAGATTTTTAGAAACAACTTTAGGAAAAACTATTAATACAGCTGTAGATATTGGATTAAGATGGGTTTTACCAGATTTTATAGAGAATCAAGTAATTGATGTAAAAGATAGTTTAATAAAAGGAGGATTAAAAGAAGGAATAAATACAGTTATAGATAATGCTGTAGATATGGGGAAAAGTGTAATGGGTATTTTTACAGGAAAATTTGATAGTATTTCTCAGGCCCAAGAAGCAGTAAAAAATGGAGGAATAATAGACGGCATTTCAAATGTATTAGATAGTGTTGTAAATAAAACTACTGAAAAAGGTTGGCTAAATTCTAATATAGGAAATTTGATTATAAAAGGGAAAGACGTTATTTTAGATAATGTTAGTAAAAATATCGAAAATAATTTTGCAGAACAATTAGCTGGAATAGAAAAATTATCAAAATACGAAGAAAAGTGGAAAGAATTTTTTAATAATAAGGATTTTAATGGAATGGAAAGGGAATATAAAAAAATAAAAGAACAGCTAAATAATTTATTACCATTAGAAATTACATTAAAACAAGCAAGGCAAATAGAAAATTTACATGCATTAATAAAAAATAATGGCAGGAATTTTAATTTAAGTAAAGAACAATTAGAATTAGCAAATACTTTATTATAGATTAACAAGAAAATTATAATATGGATAAAGCAATATATAATTTTTTAGATTAATGCAGATTTATTTCTGCATTTTTTTATAATAAATATATTAACAGTAATTAGAATAGCTACATATATTGAGATAGTTAATAATAAAAAATAATGTTTTTGAACAATAAATTGAAATAAAAATATAATACAAATAAATCAATTTCAAAATATAATTTTATAAAATATAGAGAAATAATACAAGAATTAATAACCTAATTTTTCTTACAGAGTAAAGACTTTTTTACTCTGTTCGCTTGCATAATTTCTAACAGTTTAGTATAATACAATAGTGAAGAAAAAGAGAAAAGAGGTAGTAAAATGGAAGCAGAAGACAATAAAAACAATGATGGAAAAATTATTGAAAAAGACATAGAAAAAGAAATGAAAACAGCATACATAGATTATGCAATGAGTGTAATTGTGTCTCGTGCTTTGCCAGATGTAAGAGATGGTTTAAAACCAGTACATAGAAGAATTTTATATGCTATGTATGAAGATGGTATTACATCAGATAAGCCATATAGAAAATGTGCAAATACAGTAGGTTCTGTTTTAGGTAGATACCATCCACATGGAGATGCATCTGTTTATGACGCTATGGTAAGAATGGCACAAGATTTTAGTTTAAGATATCCATTAATTGACGGGCATGGAAACTTTGGTTCTATAGATGGAGATGGAGCTGCTGCAATGAGGTATACAGAAGCAAGGATGGCTAAAATTGCAGAAACAATGCTTACAGATATAGAAAAAAATACTGTAGATTTTATGCCAAACTATGATGATAGACTACAAGAACCAACTGTTTTACCTTCAAAAATACCAACATTATTGATAAATGGTTCTTCTGGAATTGCGGTTGGTATGGCAACAAATATTCCACCACATAATTTAACAGAAGTCATAAATGGAATTATAAAAATAATAGATGAAGATAATGTTACAGATGAAGAATTATTAAAAATAATTAAAGGTCCAGATTTTCCAACTAGCGGACTTATTCTAGGAAGAGAAGGGATAAAACAAGCTTATACAACTGGAAGAGGAAAAATTATAGTAAGAGCAGAAGCAGAAATTGAAGAAATGGAAAATGGTAGACAAAGAATTATTGTAAGATCATTACCATATCAAGTAAATAAGGCAAGATTAATAGAAAATATTGCTAACTTAGTAAAAGATAAAAAAATAGAAGGAATTTCTGAATTAAGAGATGAGTCAGACAGAAATGATAAAGTAAGAATTGTAATTGGTTTAAAAAAAGATGCAAATGCTCAAGTTGTATTAAACCATTTATATAAAAATACACAATTGCAAGATACTTTTGGAATTATTATGTTAGCATTAGTTAATGGAGAACCTAAAATATTAACATTAAGACAATGCTTAGATTGTTATATAGACCATAGAAAAGATGTTATTTTACGTAGAACACAATTTGATTTAGATAAAGCTTTAGCTAGAGCTCACATATTAGAAGGATTAAGAATTGCTATAGATAACATTGATGAAGTAATTAATATTATTAGAAATTCATATGATGATGCTAAAGAAAAATTAATGCAAAGATTTAATTTAACAGATATACAAGCACAAGCAATACTAGATATGAGATTAAAGACATTATCAGGATTGCAAAGAGAAAAAATAGAAGAAGAATATAACGAGTTAATGAAGCTAATTGCTCATTTAAGAGAAATTTTAGCTAGCGAAAGATTAGTTTTTGATATAATAAAAGAAGAATTACTAGAAATAAAAGAAAAATACGGAGACGAAAGATTAACTAAAATTGTAGCAGCAGAAGGAGAAATAGACGACGAAGACTTAATTAAAGAAGAGCAAAATGTAATTACATTAACACATTTTGGTTATGTAAAAAGAATGCCTATAGATATGTATAAAAGCCAAAAAAGAGGTGGAAAAGGAATAGCTGGAATGGCAACAAGAGAAGAAGATTTTGTAAAGAAAATATTTACAGCTTCTACTCATGATACAATTTTATTCTTTAGTAACAAGGGGAAAGTATATACATTAAAAGGATATGAACTTCCAGAGGCAGGAAGAACTGCAAAAGGTACAGCTATTGTTAATTTGTTAAGATTAGACCAAGGAGAAAAAATAACAGCTGTTATTCCAATTGCAAATTTTGCTGAAGGCAAATATTTATTAATGTCTACAAAAAACGGAATGATTAAGAAAACAGCTTTATCTGAATATTCTTCTGTAAGAAAAAATGGATTGTTAGGAATAACTTTAAAAGAAAATGACCAACTTATAGGAGTAAGATTAACAGATGGAGAAGATGATGTTGTTTTAGTAACAAGTCATGGTATGAGTATTACATTTAGTGAAAAGGATGTAAGGCCAATAGGAAGAGTTTCTCAAGGTGTAATTGGAATAAAATTAGATGATGACGATTTTGTAATTGGAATGGAATCTATAATAAGTAGAGAAAATGCTACACTTCTTGCAATAACAGAAAATGGATTTGGTAAAAGAACAGAACTAGATGAATATAGAGTTCAAACAAGAGGTGGAAAAGGAATTTTAACATATAAAATTACAGCTAAAACAGGAAATATAGTTGGAATAAGAATTACCACAGATGAAGAAGACGTAATGATAATAACAGAAAATGGTACAATAATTAGATTAGAAGTAAAAGATATAAATATTTTAGGAAGAACAACTCAAGGAGTTACTTTAATGAGAACTAATGAAGGAAAAGTTGTTAGTATAGAAACAATTAGTCCTGAGGAGGAAGAATAATGAATAGGTCTGAAGCACTTGAAAACATTAGAAAACTAACCGAAATCGAATTAATTAAAAATTTAAAATTATTAAAGGAAAACTCTTATGGAATATTAAGTAAGGCAGCAAGAGCAAAAGCAATTGAGCGTTTTAAGTCACAAATAATAGGAAAAGAATATTATAAAATTTTTACAGAAGAAGAGATTAATGTTATAATAGAGTATACTTTATTAAAATGTGACTTAAGGGAAAATGAACATGAGTTGAGAGAACATATAGAAATTAAACCATCTAAAACGCTAGATAGAGACGAGAGATAACAAATGAAAAGATAAATATTAAATAATAGAACTAAAAAAATAAACAACAAAAAATAATAAAACTAAAAAGTAAATAAAAAATAAAACAACAATAAAATAAAGAAATAACAAAAAGATAATAAAAAATAAATAACGAATATAAACAAAAATTCATATTCGTTATTTATTTTTTTTCTTAAATCTAATATCATCTCCAAAGAAATAGCAAATATTATAGTTACCAACAATTCTAGATACAATACGTTCATCATAATTACTAAATAAATTTTGTAAACTTAAATTTGTCGAAATAATAGTTTTTGTTGTTTTATTTTGATTAAGTAAGCGAGTATTTATTATATTAAATAATTCTGTAAATTTTATATTATTCATTGCCTCTGTGCCTAAATCATCTATAATTAATAAATCTGCATTTAAAATATTATAATAAATATCTGGAGAACAGTTTTGTTTGTTAAATCTGTAATCTATCACAGTATCAAGCATTACAGGAGCTGTTTGATAAAGTATTGTTTTTCCTTTTTTAATCAACTCATTAGCAATACAACTAGATAAAAATGTTTTACCTAAACCAGTATTTCCTGTAAATAATAAGTTCTTTTCATTAGGGTCATCAAAATTTTCTATAAAGCTTAAACAAATACCTTTAATTAATATTATATTTTCTCTAGGTGAAATTTTTGACTTATATTTTTCTGGGTTAATATCATCCGAATAGAGATTTAAGGCAAAATTTTCAAAATTTTGATTTTTCAAATTATATATATTTGATTTATTATATTCCATATCAAATAATTTTTGCTTTAAACATGGACACATTTCAGTTTGACTGTTTTTAGTAATATATCCGGTATCTTTACATATTTTACATTCATATTTTGGAAGAAAATAATCATCAGAGATATTTAAACTTTTTAGTATTTTATTTTTTTCTTCTTTAATTTTTTTTATATTATTATTTAATTCATCCAGTTTTTCTCTTGAATTTTTATTTATTAAAGCTAAAGAAGTAGAAATAGCAAGAGATGTTAATTTTTCATCAAGTTTTTGTAATTCTGGGTGGCTTTTATAAAATTCAGCTTTTCTTTCACTTGCCTCTTGTTCTTCCAAAATACGCTTTTTATCATATTCAATTAACATATTTTTTAAATAAGAATTGTTCACTATAAATTCCACTCCTTTTTCGATTGGCTCAAATGCTTAAATAATTATGAAAATTTTTTTCTACTCTTCAAAATAATAATATAATTACAAAAAATAAAATATAATAAAATATAATAAAATAAAATATAATATAATATAATAATAAACAATAAACAATAAATTTTAATTTATTATTTATTCTAATTTATTATTTATTTATTTTTAAGTTAAATATATTTATTATTTAATTAATTAAAAATAATATTAATATTGATTTTTATAAAAAATATTAATTTAAATTTTCTATAGGTTTATTAACATAAAAATCATCTAAATTATCATAATTTCTTTGATTATATTGATTATAACCAGTTGCCTTTTGCAAATTCTGTACGTTTTTTTGTTTAACTTTCATATCTGAAATATATTTTTGTACTTGTTCTGGTGTTTTTAATCCTTTGTCATACCAATCAGATATTAATTTATTTAAATAATCAAAATTTGGATTAACCTTTGAAGTAGTTTTCTTTAAAGCTATTTCGATAATATCTAAAGAATAACTAAAATCTAAAACCCACTTTTCTACATAAGCTCTTTCATATTGTGAAAGTTGTCTGTTTAAAGATAATTTTTTAGTAATAGATTTAATTATTACATTTATCTTTTCTTGTCTTTCATAGTAATTGTCTAAATCAGAAAATGTTTTAATTTTATTACTTGCCCAAGCTTCTGCAACCGTTTGAATATAAGACCTATTTAAAGCTGCTTTATTAAAACAGTAATTAAATAAGGCAATCATAACTTCTTCATCAAATCCGTATTTACTAAACCATAATTCTATATCCGGATACCAAGAAAGAGGCATTAAACCAGAAAAATATTTGTTATTTATGTATTCTATAGATTGAGCACGTTTCTGGTCTTCTGCAGATTTTTGAAGTTGCTCAGCAGATAAAGAAGTTTTTGGTTTATAAAGTTTGTGAAGTTCAATTTCTTGAAGATCATTTATAATATAACCTGTTGTCTTTTTTGTTAAAACACCAGCGTCTTCCCAATATTTTATACCATCTTGAATAACTTTAAGAGGCAAAACTAATTTTTTTGATAAATCATTTAACTTTATATCTTTATCATATTTAGATAAAAATAAAATATATAGATATATTTTAATGTAATCTCCATTTGCAGAAGATAAATATTCTGAAAAAAATATATCTGGTATTTGTGTATTAGAAAATAATGGTGCTTGAGCATTTTGTTCTAATTTCATATAATCTGCCTCCTAGTAACTTATATATAGAAATTATGGTATATAAATACTATATACAGTTTACAACAGATTATATCATTTTCCGACTTTTTTTACAATATAAATATGATTTTGGTTTGAAAATAAATTTTGATATATAAATAACAATACATATAATATTTTCGTGATTAAAACTGAAAATACTTAACAATAAAACAGGTAAACAAAATGTAACAAATATAAAAATTTTAAGATTAAGATTGGTAAATATTAAATTTATTAAACAAAAAACAAAAGCACACCAAATTATATTTAAAATTAAGACATTATATTCTATAATACCAAGAAACTTGCTTTTAAAACTATAATTTTGTGGAAAAATAAATTTCATTAATAAAAACCTCCTTACGAATTATAGAGTTTATATATGGTATAAAGAAATAAATTTATATAAAAAATAAAATCAAAATAAAAATAATAAATAAAATAAAACAAGAAAATAAATATAGATATAATATAAATTTATATTTTATTTCATAATTAAACCTTTGGAAAAACTTAAATTATTACTAATATCTGTGCTAATTCCACCTATTAATTCTTTCATGTAAGAATTTGCTTTAATTAATGCATATATTCCACCGGATGTACATTAATTGTGAAAATATATCAGTGGTTTCAAAGTTGAATGTGAATATAACAATTAAAATAATTGCAACTAATGACTGCAATAAAAATAATGAAATTATTGTGCGTAAATACATTTTAAAAAACCAAGAAGTAGAGCTATTAATAAGTGTCAAAATTGCAAAAGGAGTTATTAATATAAAAACTTTTAACATAATATAACGCAAAGCATATGAAAATATTAAATTAAGCAAGCTAATAGAAGCAAAAGATTTTATAATTCCGTTAAAAGAAAATATATTAAAGTTGTTATCTTCTGGAGAAATAGAAGCATTTAATTTATTTATTAATTCAGAAAAAGATATATTACAATTAAATATATTTTCTCCAATTTCACGAATAGAAGAAGATAAAAACGAATTTATACTAATAAATTGTTCTAAAATAAAATAAGAGCAATTTATGCAAATACCAAAAATAATAATTTTAGAAATAAATTGATAAGGTCTTTCTATTTGTAATCCAATATAATGAGAATATAGTAACCTAATTCCATAGTATAGTAAAAATCCTACTAAAAGGGAATTTACAATTAATAATATTCCATTAGAAGAATTTGTACCAAAAACTTTTTGCATAAATGAATCACTTAATATATTACTATCTACAAAAACAATATCATCTAAAAAAGAATAAATACTATTATCTATAGAAGAAAATAAAGTTTGAAAAATACTATTAATTGTTTTTATAATAACATCTGTTAAATTCATAGATTCCAAAATATCACCTCATTTTATCCTACAAGACTTTTAATTGCAGATAAAATTAATTGAATAGCTAAAATAAAAGCATAAGAAAATAAACTTCCTCTAATTAATTTTTTTGCAGTACGGATTCTTTCCTCATCACCAAAACTAAATTTCTTCATAAAAACACCTATGCCGACGGCAACTGCAGCAGCTGGTGTTGCAAGTTTTATAAGCCAATCTGTAATATTATTAAAAGCATCGTTTAATTTGTTAACCAGTTTAGGAGTCGCAGCAAAAGTAAAGCTTGGAAATACAAAAGATAAGATAAAATAAAAGATTAAAATAAATATTAATAATTTAAAGTAAATGTTATTTCTTGATAGAATTTTTTTATTAAATTTAAACATAAAATCACCTTTTTATAAAAATTTAGGATTTAAATGGTACCCATAAACCAGATATTTAGAACTTTTTAAAATAAGGAAATAATTTAATTTTTTGAGGTGTTAAAATTTTATTACCATCTGATAAAAAAGAAAGACAAGTAAAGTTTTCTAGTTTTTGTGTAAAAAAGTTTGTATCATAAATAAAATCATATTGAAGGTATGTATTTAAACTCTCAGAAATATTAGAATCTTTAGAATTTAACGAATTAGAAAAATAGCTATAATTTGTAGTTTTGGCATTTTCAGATATACTTTTTGAGATTTTTTCTTTATCTTCTTTTCCAATTTGCTTTTGAGCACTTTCTATAGTAAATATGTCGTCAGTTCTAAACCATAATTTATTAACCAGGTTTTGAATAATAACTTTTACAGCAGATTCATTATTTATGGTATTTAACAAAGAAGAGTAACTTTGTGTAGCAACAATGTTTATACATTTGGATTCTCTACTTTGCGCAAAAAAGTTAGCGTCAGATATAGTACAATATTCATGATATTCATCGGAAATAAATGCAATAGACCTCTCATTTTCCATATTACATTTAGATAAACGCATTAAAGCTTCTGTTTGAAAGTCCAATTTTAAATATGTTGCTATTATCTTTGATAAATCTGTATATTCACTTATATTCATATTTAAAACTACAATTTTTCCGCTATTTACAACATCTTCAAAACCAAAGAAATTTAATTCATTTTCATTGGGACAAAATGTGCTGTGTACTTTATAGTCAGAAACAAATGTATTTGTTATTCTGGTAATTTCAGATTTTAAAATGGATTTAGTACGTGAATCTAAGTTATTGTATTCTTTTTCGAAAAAATTAAGAGCAGTAAGCAAATTGTAAATATCTTCTCTATTTAATTTATTTAAGATAAAAAGTTCTCGTAAATATTTGACTTTTTCTAAATAATAATTGTCTATCGTAACTAATTTATGGATTTCTTCAAATGTAACATAATTATTGTTATATAATCTGCATAATTTAATGCACTCTGTTAAAACTTGTTCACATTTATCTATCCAAAAACTTTCAGAATTATTAGGCGAAAATAATAATAAAATTGTTTTTAATCTATTGGCTAGTACAGATGCTTTTAAATTTGGCTTATGTAAAGGATTATATTTATAATATCCGCCTAGTTCTAATACAATTAAATCTTGTTCCCTATTTTCATTTTCTACAAATTCATTTACTTTTTTATAATAATTACCTTTTACGTCCAAAATTAACATGCCTATCTTTGTTTCTGAATCGTTAGAATTATAAGAAATAAGTTGCTTAGTAAAAGGATACATTGCGCTACTAGTTTTTCCAGTGCCAATAGTACCTGTGATTAAAATATTTTGATACAACGACTTTTCATCAATAATAATATTTTTGGACTTTTCATTTTCACCAATTAATAAGAAAAGACCAGATTTTTTATTTTCTATTAAGCATGGAAGAGAAAAATGTTTTACAATAATATGTTTATTTTTATGTTTTTCTTTTTGATTTTTCATAAATGCTTTCGAGAATATATTTAATATGATAGTATAAAGAGAATTAAATATAAATAAAGATGAACCTACAAAAGATATTATAAAAACTATTTTTATGTAGTGCCATAATACAGGTTGCTCTTTACAAATATCGAAATTTCTTAAACCGTAATCTATAATAATAGAATTACTTTGAAAAATAGGGGAGAAAATATACCAACCAAGTAAGCAAAAAACAAATGAAAAAATAAGAATAAAAACAATACGTTTAATAAAAAGACCTCCTAGATATTTTATTATGTTTATTAATTAAAAATGGGCTATTTTTTATTGAAAAAATCATTCTTTTTTAAATTTAGTTTATAACCTTGTTGATTTTTAAAAACTTTATTATCAAAAAACAAATAAATTGAATAGAAAAAGATAAATGAATTAATAATAAGTACAAGAAAGAAAAAATCAATTAAATTTATAACAAAACCTCCTTTTACAATTTTTACCATAATATAATAAAAAAATGATTTTGTCTATACTTTTTTTAAAAAATATGATAAAATAATAAAAATTTTTCATAAAGGAAAATTAATTGCAAAAAAGTTTTATAACTTTATAAATAAAAAAACATAGAAAGGAATGAAAATTATTATGAAAATAGAAAAAACAACTACAATTGGTGAAATATTAGAAAAGGCACCAGAAAAAGCAGACTTATTATTGGAAGCAGGAATGCACTGCCTAGGATGTCCAGCATCTCAAATGGAAACTTTAGAAGAAGCTTGTGAAGTACATGGAATAGATGCAGACGAGCTAGTAGAAAAATTAAATAAATAATAAAATTATTATAGTTTTTCACAGTAAAAATGATAAATTTGAGAATTTAATAAAAATATTTTATTAAATTCTCAAATAATTGTTGACAAATAAAGAAAAATAGGTTAAAATAAATTCTGCATTTGTTACTAAGGTGTAACAAATATTTGGGTCATTAGCTCAGGTGGTAGAGCACTTGACTTTTAATCAAGTTGTCCGCGGTTCGAGTCCGCGATGGCTCACCAGATTTTAGGGTTTAATTAATATATACTAGTTAAATCCTAAACTTTATTTAAGGCCCCGTGGTCAAGCGGTTAAGACATCGCCCTTTCACGGCGGAGACATGGGTTCGATTCCCGTCGGGGTCACCAAATGCCACTTTAGCTCAGCTGGTAGAGCAACTGACTTGTAATCAGTAGGTCGTCCGTTCGAATCGGACAAGTGGCTCCAATAATTACGAAGAACTGGAATTTCTAGTTCTTCTTTTTTTCAACATATAAGGGGGCGAATTTAAATAATGGAAGAAAATCCAGAAAAAAATATAGTAAATAAAGTTGTTGTAGTAACAGGAAGTTCTAGAGGAATTGGAGCAAATATTGTAAAAACTTTAGCTAAGAAAGGTTATAGAGTTATCCTTAATTACAATAAATCCGAAAATTATGCACAAAATGTGCAAAAAGAGTTAATTAATGTTGATATTTTTAAAGCAGATGTTTCTAAAAAAGAAGAGGCTGTTAGTTTAATAAATTTTGCAATTGAGAAATATGGAAAAATAGATGTACTTATTAATAATGCAGGAATTTCCCAAAGTAAATTGTTTACAGATTTAACAGATGAAGATTGGAATAATATTATTAATTCTAATCTAAATTCGGCATTTTTTTGTAGTAGAGAAGCTGCAAAAAATATGATACATAATAAAAGTGGACTAATAATAAATATTTCTTCTATATGGGGAATAACAGGAGCATCTTGTGAAGTAGCATACTCTACAAGTAAAGCAGCATTAAATGGATTTACAAAGGCTTTAGCAAAGGAATTGGGACCATCTAATATCCGTGTAAATGCGATTGCACCGGGTATTATAAATACAGATATGAATAATTATTTAAGTAATGAAGAATTAGAAAGTATAAAAGAAGAAATCCCACTAGAAAGAATAGGGGAAACAATAGATATTTCCAAATGTGTAGAGTGGTTAATAGAGGATAATTATACTACAGGACAGATTATTTCTATAAATGGTGGATGGGTTTGCTAATTTAATAATAATTAAAAATAAACAATAAACTATAGACAATAGACTATAAATTATAGAAAGAATAAATTATGAATTATAAAAATATATAGAAAATAATACAAAATATGAAGTTATATTTTTGTTACTATTTAAATAAAGTCAAAAAAATCCCTCAGCTATATTGAGGGATTTTTTGTTTATTCTTCATTAACTTTTCTTCTATAATTTCCAGAGATAATTCTTGGAATGTAAGTTATTATTTTATAAACAGCAATACGAATTTTTTTACTCCAAATATAAGACTTTCTTAATTTTCTAGGAGCAGCAATTGACATTTCTTCAGTAGGAACTAAAGATAATTCTACTTTTTCTATTGGAAATACATAGTTTGCTCCATTATTATTGTCCCAATTATTATTGTTATTTCTAAAACAGAAATTAAATGTATCATATGATTTTAAGTTTAATTCTGCTTGAAAACCAAGCTCTGTTTTTTCCATTTTAATTTCGTTTAAATCATCCCAATTTAATCCAAAACCATAATGTATAAATACTTCTTCTGAATTATTTTGAAATAAATCTCCTGTATAAGAAATTTTTACATTACTGTTTTCAACCAATTTATCTGTATTAAAAAATATATTCTTTACTAATTCCATTTAATTTTCTCCTTATTCTTCTCTTGTTAACATACAAATTATAATATTAAAAATATGTTTATGCAAGTCTTTTTTACAAAAATTATCAATTATACTAATTAATCTACATTTGTTCCTAATATTTTGCCAATAATATAAAAGTCGTCATCTTTTGTTATACAAATATCATCAATTTCCTTTTTTTCTGCCCTTAGAGCAATATCATCTTTTCTAAGAATAAATCTTCTTATTAATAATTGACCTTTATAAGAGAATAGTCCTATATCTTTATTTTCTAAAGGCATATTTAATGCTAAATATGCATAAGAATCTTTTTTTAATTTTGGTTCCATAGAGTCATCGTTAATTTTTATTGCCATTGAAGCACTTGCCATACTAGCTGGACATGAAATAAAGTTTTCTATATTTACAGCTGGAACTTCCTGATATGAAATGTGATTTACTAATTTATATTCTTTGTGTACTTCATCCATGTTTTTATCTATAGTAAATAATGTTGGTTGGTATGGAACATCTAATGCTTTGCATATTGCTTTTAGGGCTTTATAACTAGGACTTCTTTCGCCTTTTTCAATATGAGTAAGATGACCGATATTTATATTAGTCTTTTCTGCAAGCTCTGTTTTTGACATATTTTTATCCTTACGTATTCTTGCTATCATATCACCAATCATAACAAAATCTCCTTATAAAATATATATAGTATTATATATAAAGAAATGCAAAATGTCCATAATTGTAACAATAATGTAACAAAAATATCAAAATTTGACAAAATATGTATTATTATTTGTTGTAAAAAATATATCATTGTGGTAATATTATTGCATAAAAGCATATATGATATAGTGGGGGAAGGACAATGAGCAAGCAGAAAAAAAATAATAAGAAAAAAGATATACAAAAGAATAAAAAAACACAAGAAATAAAGCAAGAGAAGCTTAATTTAGAAGAAAAAGAATTGAAACAAGATAATACCAAATTAGAAAAAGAGCCAGAAAGTGAAAAACAAGAAGAGAAAAAGGAAACAGACAATAGAGAAAATACAATAGAAAAAGAAATAATAGAAGAAAATATAACTAAAAATAATGATGAAACAGAAGAAGTTACAAATACAAAAAAAGTAGAACAGATTGCAGAAGATATAGATAATACTGAAAATAGAATGGATAGTACGGAAAATAAAGATAATAAAATAGAAGTAAATGAAATAAAAACAGATAACAATGTAAAAAAAGACTTGGCAATTAATAAAGAAAAATCTGTTACAAAGATTAAAGAAGAAAATAAAAAGCAAAAAAACAAAAAGAAAAGAAAAATTATTTATATAGTTTTAGGAATAATAATATTTATTTTAGCAATAATGTCTGTAATTTTTTCATTAATAAATATAAATAATAATGATATAATGTCTGGAGTAAGTATAAAAGGTATTAATGTTTCTGGAATGTCTAAAGATGAAGCAAAACAAAACATAGAAAAGGTAACTAAAGAAAAGCTTTTAAAAACAATAAAACTTATAGATGGAGATTATAAGGTAGACCTTAATCCAAAAGATATAGAAGCTTCATTTAATGTAGATAAAGCTGTAGAAGAAGCTTATAACATAGGTAGAGACGGAAATATTATAGTAAATAATTATAAAATTCTTATGGCACAATTATTTAAAAAAGATGTAAATTTAGACTTTACATTAAATGAAGAAAGACTATTGGAAATAATAACTGATACATCATTAAAATTACCAGGAACAGTAGTACAAAGCAGTTATTACATAGAAGATGATGAATTAATAATTACAAAAGGAACTGCTGGAGAAAAAATAAAGGCAGATGAACTAAAAAGAGAAATATATAACAATATAGAAGACCTAAATGTAGGAGATAAAAATTTAAATATACCAACAGAAATAGTTGAGCCAGATCCAATTAATTTAGAGAAAATAAGAGCAGAAATTTATAAAGAACCAAAAGATGCATATGTAACTAAAAATCCTACAAAGGTTCATACACATGTAAATGGTGTAGATTTTGCAATAAGCATGGATGAAGCTAAAAAAATAATAAAAGAAGAAAAAGACGAATATGTAATTCCACTAAAAATAACACTTGCAAAGAAAACTATAGCAGATTTAGGAGAAGAAGCATTTCCAGATAAGCTTTCAACTTTTACAACAAGGTATGATGCAAGCAATTATAATAGAAGTACAAATATAGAATTAGCAACAAAATCAATAAATGGAACTGTTATAATGCCAGGAGAAATTTTTTCTTATAATAAAACAATAGGTAGAACAACTTTAGAAAAAGGATATAAAGAAGGTACAGCATATGTAGGCGGAAAAGTAGTACCAGATGTAGGAGGAGGAATTTGCCAAGTATCTTCAACACTATATAATACTGCATTATTAGCAAATTTAGAAATTACAGAAAGAAGTAACCATTTATTTGAAACATCATATGTATCACCAAGTAGAGATGCCACAGTATATTGGGGGTCAATTGATTTTAAATTTAAAAATACAAGAACATATCCAATAAAAATTGTAGGAACAGCGAAAAATGGAGTAGTAAAAATTGATTTATATGGAATAAAAGAAAAAGAGGAATATGAAGTTGTAATTGACTCAGATGTTATATCTTATATTCCAAATGAAACAGAATATAAAAAAGATCCTACTTTAGAAAATGGAAAAAAGGTAGTAGAACAAGTTGGATTTAATGGTTGTAAAAGTAAAGGATATAGAATATTAAAGAAAAATGGAACTGTTATTTCTAAAACACTATTATCTACAGATACTTATAGTCCAAAAAACAAAATAGTAAGAGTAGGAACAAAAAAAGTAACAAATAATAAAACAACTACAACACAAAACAAAGACACAAAAATAGAAAATAAAACTGAACAGTAAAAAATAAAAATATATAACTATTAAATTAAAAACTTTTCAAAGATATTAAGAACTTTTTAAAGAAGTATTGACAAATACTTAAAATACAGCGTATAATATACGTTGTACGCGCCATTAGCTCAGTTGGTAGAGCAGCAGACTCTTAATCTGATGGTCGGAGGTTCGACTCCTCTATGGCGCACCAAAATGATTGAGAGAGTAAGAACATACAATTCTTACTCTCTTTTAATTAATAGTATATTACTTTGTACAAACAATAATAGAAAGGAGCTTAAAAGATGGCTACATTTGAAGTTAATTTTCCGCCAAGGCAAATAGCAGATTTTATGTCAGAAGTATTAGTATTAGGAACATATAGTAAAGATGGTGTAGTACTAATAACTCCAGAAAGAAAAGTGGAAAATGGAGATAAACTAGGATAAAGTTTAGTTAAAAATGTATAAAAATCTATGTTAATTGGAAAGAATAAAAATAAATTTAGAAAGGAGAGTATGGTCTATTTAAATTATTAAATAAATCATACAAGAATAAATGAAAGCTTTAGTTACAGGTGCATCTTCTGGAATTGGAAGAGATATGGCAAAGGAACTTGCAAAAAGAGGTTATAACTTAATTTTAGTAGCAAGAGATGAACAAAAATTAAAAGAAGTTTCAGAAGAAATAAAAAATATTTACAAGGTAGAAGCGAAAGTTATACAAAAAGACTTATCTATAAAGCAAAATTGTATAGACTTATATAACGAAGTAAAAAGCGAAGATATAGATATTCTTATTAATAATGCTGGTTTTGGAGTACATGGGAATTTTGTTGAAACAAATTTTGAAAAAGAAATTAAGATGTTAGAAACAAACGTAATGGCAGTGCATATTTTAATGAAATTATTCTTGCAAGATATGGTAAAAAGGAATAGGGGACAAATTTTAAATGTATCTTCAATGGCAGCATTTAGTCCGGGACCACTAATGGCAGGATATTACTCTTCAAAAGCATATGTGTATAGGTTATCAGAATGTGTAAAAACAGAACTAAAAATGGCAAAATCAAAAGTTAAAATATCTGTATTATGTCCAGGACCTGTTAGAACAAATTTTAATAAAGCAGCAGATGTAAATTTTGCAGCACCATCATTAAGTAGTGACATAGTTGCAAAATATGCAATTAATAAGATGTTAAAGGGAAAATTTACAATTGTACCAGGAAACTTAATGAAAATAACAAGATTTTTTGAAAAAATATTACCACATAATTGGGTAAGTTATGTGTCTTATTTAGTTAATTATAGAAAAAGCAATAAATAAAAAGCAAAAATATAAATATAAAAATATAAACAAAATAAAAAACAAAATTAAAAATAAAAATATAAAATTAAAAAATAAAAAATATAAATATAAACAAAATAAAAATATAAATAAAAAAGATATAATTAATTTGTTAAAATCAAGAAAAAAGGAAAGAGTTCCATAATTGCGGGGATCTTTCCTTTTAAATGCTTAATGTAATTTTTTCTAACTTTTAGTGCTTGATTTATTTTTTATTGCTTTTTTAATATAAATTTTACTTATTATTATTATTATTATTATTATTATTATTCTACGCTTTTTAAGCTTTCTATCATATTTATTTTTTTCAATGCAAAGTATGTTACTATGTTTACAATAATAGTAAATAATATCGTTATTAATGCTGCAAATACAAAGCTTAAAGGAGCAACAAATTTTCTAAATCTTAGCATATTTATTTCACAAGTTTCTAATATAAAGAAATCTAAGAAATACCCTGCAACTAAACCTAATACTAATCCGATAGCTGTTAAAATAATAGTTTCTCTTGTTATATATAAATATACCTCTTTATCATAAAAACCTAATACTTTTATAGTAGCAAGTTCACGTATTCTTTCGCTAATATTAACATTAGATAAATTGTATAATACTACAAATGCAAGGAGTCCAGCAGATACAATAAGTATAACAACAACATAATTTAAAGACTTCATTGTATCGTTCATCATATTCATTGCAGTAGAAATTCTTGTAACAGATGCTACTTCAGGCATGTTCATTAAATCTTTTACAAAGTTGTCTTCTGTTTCATTATCTAAATTAAAATCTTTTGTTAAAATTACATTACTGTCAAAAGATTTGCTATATAAATTTTCGTACATACTTTTAGACATATATATGTAGTGATATACATAGTTTTCTACTACATTTGTAACTTTTACATTAGTTTCATTTTCATCTGTGTCTTTTAAAGTAATAGTATCTCCAGCCTCTACTCCTAAAAGTTGGGCTGCTTTGTCTGTTAACAAAACTCCATCTTCTGGCAAAGATAAATTGTTTTTGCTTTTTACATCTGTAAGATTAATTAATGTATTAAAGTCTGTATTATTATTTGGTACTATAATTTGTACATTTTCCTCAACGTTTTCATTTATTGCAGAAATAGAAGACATATATGTTTCACTAAGTTTTTCTATTTTATCGTCATTTGTTAATGAATTAATAAAATCTTGTTTTTGTTTTTTATCTAAATCTGCTTTCAAATTAATTTGTAAGTCGTAATTAAATACTTTTTCATATTGGTCAGGCATTATAGCTCTTATAGAGTCCCTTATTCCAAAACCTGTAACAATTAATGCCGTACAACCCATAATTCCTATAATTGTCATTAAAAATCTCTTTTTATATCTAAATATATTTCTAACAGTAACTTTTCTACTAAAAGACAACCTTTTCCAAATAAATGTAACTTTTTCCAAAAAAACACGTTTTCCCATTTTAGGAGATTTAGGTCTCATTAGTGTTGCAGGTGTTTGAATAAGCTCTTTTATTACTGCATAAATTGTTGCGCCAAGAATACTTATTACTATTAAAATAAAACCTAAACTACCAATTTCAAAATTAAAACTAGTTTGAATATCTCCAATTTGGTACATCATACTATACATTTTCCATACAATTTTTGGTAATAATACAAATCCAACAGACATACCTAAAATACTACCTATAATACAAGCTAAACTTGCATAAAGCACATATTTGCTGGTTATTTGTAATTTATTATAACCTAATGCTTTTAAAGTACCAATTTGAGTTCTTTGTTCTTCTACCATTCTTGTCATAGATGTAAGAGAAATTAAAGCAGCTACTATAAAGAAAATAACAGGGAATACTTTTCCTATATTTGCAATACTATCTGTGTCTTGTATAAAACTTGAGTATCCAGTATTTCCATTTCTATCTAAAACATACCACTTTGGATTTTCTATTTCTGCAATTTTAGCTCTAGCATCATTTAATTTGCTTTCCGCATCTGCAATTTTTTCATTAAATTCTTTTTTATTTTTTTCTAATTCATTTTCGCCATCTTTAAGTTCCTTTTTAGAAAGTTCAAGTTCTTCTTCTGCATTATCTAGCTGTTTATATGTGGAATTTTTGGTAGAATAATATGCGTTTTCACTTTTTTTAAGTTCATTTTTAGCAGATTGTAATTTGCTTTTAGCACTTTTAATTTCTGTTTTTCCAGTAGCAATTCCTGAGTCTATTTTAGATATAGCAGAAACTAATTGTGCTTTTGTATTATTTAGTTCTGAAAGTTTATTTTCTAATTGTTTTTTTGTTTTTTCAAAATTTGCTTTTTGTTCACTCGTTAAATTAGGATTTTTTAATGCAATATTTATATTTTCTATATTTTTTTGTACTTCTGTAATACCACTATTTAATGTAGTAAGTTGTGTATTTAATTCTGCTTTTTGCTTTTCTAATTTATCAAACTCTTCATTTGCTTGCTTTTCTTTGCTTTCTAACTGTTTTTCACTATCTGCAATTTTATTTTTACCGTTAATAAGTTCTGCATATGCTTTATTAAACTCTTTATCTGCTTTTATTCTATTAGATTTAATTGTCTTTTCTGCATTCTCTATTTGTTTTTTTCCATTTTCAAGTTCTTTTTCTGCATCTGCAATTTTAGATTTAGCGTCAGTCTTTTGTGTATTTAATTCCTTTTCTGCATCTTCTACTTTTTTAGTAACGGTATTTACTAAACTGTTATATCTTGATTTTTCACGATTATCTTTAATTTTTTCTATTTCTGTTTTAACACTATTAACACAATCTTCATATTTTTTAGAAGAGGTTGTATATTTATTTGCGTCTTTTACCTTTACATAAATATTAGTATATATACTATTTGCTTGTACATTACTTTTTGGAATATACATATAATAATCTATTTTCCCAGAACCTAAAGTACTTGTACCTCTATCTACAGAAATATACATAGGACTTTGAACAGTACCTACAATTTTTAGCTCTTTTTCATATAAATATGGTAGATCTTCTCCATTATCGTTTTGCATATCTTTTATATTAAGTTCTATTGTATCACCAACGTTTTTATTATTTACAGTTAAAAATCTTTCCTCAACAACACACTCATTTTTAGCAGATGGAAGAGAACCATCAATTAATACAGGAGTATTAAAATCGTTTAGAGACATAACTTTTGCTATAACTTCTTTATTTCCAACTTCAATTTGACCGTCTGTTTCAAAGTTTCCATCAACATGTTCTACATTTTCTATTTTAGAAATTGCATTAATATCGTCACTTGTAAGTCCTAAGGTGGACAATACTTGAATATCATACACATTTTGATTTTTATAATATGTATCTATAGTATCTAACATATCTGGTGAAGATGCTCTAATTCCAGCAAAAAAGCCGACACCTAAAAAAGCCATTAATAAAATGGATATAAAACGCTTATATGATTTTTTTATTTCTCTGAGAGCGTCTTTAATAACAGCTTTTTTCATACCTATTACTTTTACCTTTCATTATAATTTATAGACTTTTGTATAGTTAGAATAATCGAAGAATTTTTTATGCTATTACCACTCAATTTCTTCTACAGAAACTGGATTATTATTTATAATAATATCTTCTGCTGTACCATTTTTAAAATGTATAACTTTGTCTGCCATTGGAGCTAAAGCACCATTATGGGTTATAATTAAAACTGTCATATTTTCTTTTCTTGCTGTATCTTGTAATAATTTTAATATTTGTTTACCAGTTTTGTAATCTAAAGCACCTGTTGGCTCATCACAAAGAAGTAATTTAGGATTTTTAGCAATAGCTCTAGCAATAGCCACTCTTTGTTGCTCTCCACCAGAAAGTTGTGAAGGGAAATTGTTTAGTCTATCTTTTAATCCAACCTTTTTTAAAACTTCGGTTGGGTTTAGTGAATTTTTACAAATTTCAGTAGCAAGTTCTACATTTTCTTGAGCTGTTAAATTTTGGACTAAATTGTAAAATTGAAAAACAAAACCAATATCATTTCTTCTATATTTTATTAAATCTTTATTTTTTAAATTTGTAATATCTTTTCCATCGACTACTACTTTTCCAGAAGTAGCAGTGTCCATACCACCTAAAATATTCAATGCACTTGTTTTACCAGCACCAGAAGGACCAACAATAACTACTAATTCTCCTTTTTCTACACTAAAATTAGTGTTATTTAAAGCCTTAATTGTAACTTCTCCCATTTTATATTCTTTACAAACATTTTTAAACTCAATATATGACAAGGCACAATCCTCCTTATACTTACTTATTAGTTAATTATATTCTTTTATAATAGCAATATCAATAATATACACAGAAAATTTACAATTAAATAGAAAGTGTCAATTGAAAAAGTAAATGCAATTTTGAAAAATAATAGATTTATAAACAAAACTAAAATTGTAATTTAATATATTTAAAATTAAAAATGTAATAATAATGTAATAGAAATGTAATACAAAAAAGTACACAATTTCACAATAAAATGATATAATTGTTCTATAAATACATAAAAATAGAACATATTATTCTTAATACAATTAATTAATATGTAAAATTTTATAAAAAATGATTAATAACAATAATAACTGTAAATACTTATTAAAGAAATTATAAAAAACGGAGGAAAAAGATGAATTTAGGAATTAGAAAAATATTAAAAAGTTCTTTAAAGAAAGAATTAAAAAAGGAAAAGAATTTTTTTAAAATAACTAAAACAAATAAGCGGAGTAACATTAATATCATTAGTTGTAACAATTGTAGTACTTCTTATTTTGGCAAGTGTAACAATAAGTACAGTATTTAGTGATAATGGGATAATAAAAAAGGCTCAAGAAGCAGCAAACAAAACAAAAGAAGCTGTACAAAAAGAAAAAGACGAATTAAACCAATTGTATAATGACTTAGCAAGTGCATTAAATAATGTGCCAGAAGAACCAACACCACCAGAGCCAACATTACCAAGCGATGGAAGTTATAGTAAGGAAAAAGGAGTAAACACGCCAAAACTAGGAAGTGGAATGACACCAATAAAATGGAATGGAAGTAATTGGGTAGAAACAAATGGAAGTGACCCAGAGTGGTATGATTACACAGCAAAGAAATGGGCAAATGCGAAGACGGCAGATGGAAGTATGTGGGTATGGATACCAAGATATGCATATAGTATAACAAGTGG
>OFMI01000324.1_pt1 | contig 43642 bp, 43 predicted proteins | sample 1541741 | NCBI WGS metagenome assembly OFMI01 (sample SAMN04209219, study PRJEB22552) | human gut metagenome | biome: gut; material: feces | host: Homo sapiens | place: USA: Oklahoma | reverse complement strand
GCTGGGCAGCCGCCGCTATCAGCATGCCGGTTTTATTGCGGTGCACTTCACAAAGCTGGGCCTCGCTGTCGGGCGAAGATTCATAGTATAAATCCAGCTCCTGTCCGCGCACCATGCCGCGCGCGCCAGCCGATGCGGCGAGCACGCTTACAGCCCGTGAATTCTGTGCCTGTTCCCCATGCCCAGCGCCGGCCAGCGTTTCAAACGCTGCGGTAAGCAAGGCATCGCCAGCCAAAAGTGCCGTGGCCTCACCGTAGGCTCTGTGGCAGGAGGGGCGGCCGCGGCGCATATCATCATCATCCATGCAGGGCAGGTCGTCGTGAATCAGGGAATAGCAATGCAGCATCTCCAGCCCCGCGGCATAGCGCGCCGCAAGGGTGGTATCGCCGCCCAGCATGTCACAGGCAGCAATACACAAAACGGCGCGCACTCGCTTGCCACCGCCCAGAAGGCTGTAGCGCGCCGCTTCGCTCACGCGGGAACCCGGGCATAACACTTCGTCACAGGCGGCTTCCAAAGCCTGCTGTGCCTGCGAAAGGTAAGCCTCATACTGTGCTTCATACGTCATCTGCATCGCCTCCCTGCTCCTGCTGTCCCAGCGCCCGGGCCAAAGAGGCGTCTATTTCCTGCACCTTCATTTCAGCTTTTTTCAAAGCAGCCGAACACTGTGCAATCAGCTCCGATGCCTTTGCATACAGCGAAACACTCTCATCCAGAGGCACATCGTCCTCCGAAAGACGCTGCAATATCTCTTCCAGCTTTTGCTGCGCAGATTCAAAATCCACTGCCTTTTTTGTTCCGGCCATATATAGCACCCCTTTGGTACTGAATCATTCAATCTGCCGGCAGGCACTCGTCTACCGTGCACAAAAGTGCCCCGTCTAATAGGCGCACCCGCAGTTTTTCTCCCAGCTGCACCTGCGAGGCCCTGCGGATCATTCTGTTTTCTCCACCTTGCACCACGGCATATCCGCGCGCCAGCACGGCGTAAGGGTCCAACGTATGGGCCAGCGCAGCGTTGTGAGAAAATGTTTGGCGGGAAACCTGCATACGCCTGTGAATTTTTTCACACAGCGTTGCCGCCAGTGCACAAAGGCGTTCCCTTTCCCTCCGGGGCGAATGGGCCGCCCGGCGCAAGGCGCTGCTATTACCTGCCGTCCGAATTTCATTATAGCACAAGACAAGTTTTTTTTGCATACTTTTTTGAATACTTGCATGCAAGCGGCACAGGAAAGCCAGCTCCCCCCACATATCCGGCGTTGCCAGTTCCGCGGCCGCAGATGGCGTGGGCGCGCGCAGGTCTGCCACAAAGTCCAGAATGCAGAAGTCTATCTCATGCCCTATGGCAGACACAAGCGGCACACGGCAGGCATAGGCAGCCCGCGCAATGGCCTCGTCGTTGAACACCCACAAATCTTCCCGGGAACCGCCGCCGCGGGCCACGATGATAACATCAATATCATCCCGTGCCCCCAGCACCTGAATGGCACGCACGATGCCCGGCGCGGCCTCCGCGCCCTGTACATTGACAGGGCACAGTACAAATTCCATGCCCGGGCAGCGGCGGCGCGTGACATTCAGAATATCCTGGATAGCCGCGCCCGTTCTGCTGGTCACAAGGCCTATGCGCCGCGGGTGGCGCGGCAGGGGCTTTTTGTGTTCGGGTGCAAAAAGCCCTTCGCGCTCCAGCCGGGCTTTCAGCTGCTCAAAGGCCATCTGCATGGCGCCCAGGCCGTCAGGGAACAAATCTTCCACATAAACCTGAAATGCGCCGTCCCGCTCGAACAGGGATACACGGCAGCGCACGATCACGCGCATGCCGTTCTCCGGCACAAAGCTCAGCTGCTGTGCATAGGAACGAAACATCACGGCCTTTACGGCACACTTCTCATCTTTCAGAGTAAAATAAAAATGGCCTGTTTTATAATGATTCGTAAAATTGGAAACCTCACCGCGCAGCGCAATGTCCGTCAAAACGGCGTCGCTCTCCAGAATGCTTTTTACATACCGGTTCAGCGCCGTCACGCTAATCACATTGGCCATGCGCCCACCTCTTTTGCTGCGATAATGGCAACACCAATGGCGTTGTCGCTTGCAAACTGCCCCGGAACAAAACAGACATCCCGCAGCCGTGCAGTAACATAACCGCGCACAATATGGCTGGACATCACCCCGCCTGCGCATACTACGGGCAGGCGGTAACCCGCGGCATAAGCGGCCTCCACCATGCGGAACACGGTTTCTGCTACCGTGCACAAGCAGTATTTTGCCACATAAGCATGCGGATAACCCTTTTCCAACAGCGCACAGCACTGATTTTCCAGGCCGGATAAATGACAGTCCATCCCCTTCAGCACGGCCTTTACATGTGGCTGCTGCGGGCATTCTGCTGCCAGGCGGGAAAGCTGTTCACCGGCCGGAAACGGGAAGCCCAGCCTTACACCAGTGCGGTCTACCGCCTGGCCTGCATACAGGTCAAGCGACGTGCCCAGCGTCTGCTTTACCTCAATGCCTTCACAGAGAAGCAGGTCTGTTGTGCCGCCTGAAATATGGAACACAAGAACAGGCATATGGAACAGCTCCCAGCGCCGGCTGGCATACAGAGCGGCCGCCACATGCCCCTGCTGATGTGTTGTGCGCACCAGCGGTACGCCGTGCACACCGGCCGCCGCACTGGCCGCATTCACGCCTGCCAGGAAACAGGGCATATATGAGCCATCGGCAGGGCGCGGCTTTTCCGACACGCCTACAGCCTTTACCCGGGAAAGCGGCACCTCGGCGGCCATCTGCCCCAGCAGCGAGGGCAAAGCCACTGTGTGGTGAAACAACGCCTCGCTCTGGCGCAGGCCACGCTGGCCCTCTTTCACAGGAAGGAATTCCTTTTTAGCACAAACAACCTCTTTCGCGTCTGTGTCAAACACCGCCAAAGAGGTTGCATAATTGCTGGTGTCAAAGCCCAGCGTCAGCATTCTGTTTCCTGTGCCCTACAAGGCACAGCGCCAGCGCGTGCAATGGAACCCAGCACACCGTTGATAAATTGATAATCGCCATCACTGCCGTATTTTTTCGCCAACTCCACCGATTCATTGATGACAATGCTGTCTATATCGTCCGCCCCAAAAAAGCGCATCTCCACAATGGCTAGGCGCAAAAGCGTGCGGCTTGTGCGCGGCAAACGCTCCAGAGTCCAGTTCTTCAGCCTGGGGCGGATCAGCTCGTCCGCCTGTGCGGCATGCTCCAGATAGCAACGCAGCAGCTTTTGGGCAAACTCATCCAGCGCATATTCCCCGCACTCTTCTGAATATTCGATGATGTCTTCCAGGCTTTGTGCCCCAAAGCCAAGCTCAAATGCGGCGATAAACGCATTTTCACGCGCAGTCCGTCTGTTCATGATATGTTTTTCCCATCCTCAAAGAAAACTTTCCGCCTTTTACAAGGCTTCCGCTGGATACGCACGCAGCCAAATGCCGCGGGCACAAAACGGCCCCGGCTGGCTGCCTCTGCCACGCAGGCACGGCGCAGCTTCTTGCGCAAGCCGCGCTGTGCCGCAGGTAAACTGCCGGCCGGAACCTGATGCTTTTATTTTCCGCTACACCCAAAAGCGGTATTTATTGTTCCTGCGCAGGCTCTGTCTCAGGCTCCGGCTGTTCCGGCGCAAGGCCCGCCACCACTACATTCACACGGGAAACCGTGATCTGCGTCATGTTTTGCACGGCATTTTTCACGTTTTCCTGCACGCGCTCGGCAAGCGGAGGAATTCTGCAGCCGTACTTTACCAGAATGTTCACGGTGATCTCGGCCACATCCTCTGTCATTTCCACCACGATGGGCCTGTACTGGCTCACTGTGCGGAACAGGCCCTTTACGCTGTGGCTGCCGGCAGATACCGCCTGCACGCCCTCCACTTCCAGCGTGGCCAGCTTGGCTATTTTGGCAATGACACCTGTGGAGATCTGCAGGCTGCCGCCTACTACATTGGAGCTGTTGATATCCATGGTAAAAACCTCCCCCACAGACAAAACGGCCCGCACGGGGCGAACCGTTTCAATCCGGTTTAGGTTATTATATCATTTCCGAACCGATTGCACAACCTTATTTTACCTCAACGATACTGATATTTTGTGCACTTGTCTGCACCTTGCCCAGGATGATGTCGCGCAGTTGTGCAACTTCGTTTTTGCTCAGACCCTCTGCGCCTGTTTTTACAGCAAGGTCCACCTTTTCACCGTCGACAAATACAACGCAGTCGGCAAACCCCTTGGCTTTTACCAGGTTTTCAATATCGCTTTCCAGCGAGATATTGGAAATTGTGCTGGAGAGCGTATCCTTCAACTGTGCTTTTTCCTCTTCCGTAAGGCCGGTAGCCTTCAGGCTCTGCTGCAATTTATCAAGTGCCTCATCGCGTGTTTTAGTGCGCGTAAGGCGCGCTGTTTCAAAATACTGGTCGCTGCTGTCCTCCGAAACGCTCACAAGCTGGGCCTCACCGTAATTTTTATCCGGCAGCGCCTCCATCACGGGTGTGTTCTCTGCCTGTGCGTTTGCCAGCAGGGCGTCATCTTCCGCCTGTGTCTGAGTGGGAAGTGCAAAGGGAGAATCTGTTTTGGCATATTCCCAGTTCAGATACACTGCCACCCCCAGCGCCAGTATCAGAGTAAGGATGGTAAGCTGCCGTTTGCTTTTTGCACTTTTCATATTGTTCCTCCGTCTCAAAGCATTTTTGTCACGCAGATCCGATTGGTCGGAATGCCAAGCACCACAGAAACCAGCTCTGTGATCCGCCCTACCACAAGGATATCATCGCCCCCTTCACACACCACCGCAACACCGCGCACTTCCGGCTCGTAGGCCTGCTCCAGAATCGGCGCCTTTCCCGCACCGGAATCGATGATGACATGCTCGGTGCGGGTGCTGCTTTGGCGCTGCCCGTCTTGGCCGGAAGAAGAGCTCAGCTCTTCATCCTGCGCGTATACGGATTGGCCCGTGGCCTCCAGCGTGACCATGACATGCACCTGCCCGGCGCCCTGCACCTGCTGCAGGATGCGGGTAAGCTTTTCTTCCATCTCCTGCGCGTATTCGGCGCCGGCGCTCTGCATTGTGCCCGCCTCTGCCTGCCCCTGCGTCTGGCTGCGCGCCGTACCCGGAAGCTCGGAAAAGAAGATAAGCAGAATGCCCGCCAGCCCAAGTGCAAACAATGCATATTTGCTTTTTAAGAAGGCGGCCAGCCATGGCGGCACCTTGTGTTCACCCTGCTGCTTCATTGCCCGCCACCTTCCCGCTGCGGCACAGCGGCCGTTACGTTCACATCCTGCCCAAGGGCGGCCCGAATAATTGCTTCGGCAGCCGGGCCGGAAGCTTCGTTCAGCACAACGGCCGTCACCTGTTCCACTTTCACTTCACCATCCTCAGACGCACGCAGCCGCACGGAAACACTTTTCACAGCAGCGCCGCCTTCAGCCAGGCTTTGCATAAGCGTCTGTTCCAGTCCGGCTTGTGCCTGCGCCAGCGTAAGGCTTTGCACGTCCACCGCGGTCTGCTCCGGCTCGGCATGCGTGTCAAATGCGTCTGTGATGCTGTTCATCTCGCCCGCTGAACCGGCTGTGCCCAAAGCGGTTACTAAAATATATAAGGTGAGCACAAGTTTTATGACACCGCCCCGCGATGTAAAAAACTGCTGCAAAACACCCGCTGCAACACAAGCCAGACAGACACCCAGCGCCCAGTTTTGAAGAAACGCCAAAGGCTTCATCCTCCATTTCCAAGCAGGATCATCACTAGGGTGGCGCTTACCACCACAAAACAGAAAAAGAAAGCCATGGCCAGCAAAAGCCCCGCACACTGGCCAAGCCCGCCCAGAAGCTTTTCTGTCCGGCGAAGCTCCAGTGCACCTGCTACACTTTGCAGCGCCGCAAAAAAGAACTGATATGCCACACAGTGCAGCATCATGGGAAGGAATGCGGCCCCCACCACCGCTACTGCCGCAAACCCAACGCCGCCCTTCAGCATTTTCAGCCCGGCAAGGATGCTGCCCATGGCGTCCGAAACAGCCTTGCCCACCACAGGTATACTGGAGCCCAATACAAATTTTCCCGTTTTCAGGGCCAGTGTATCTGCGCTTTGCGCAAATACTCCCTGCAGGCTGATAAGTGCCCCGAACAAAGTGGCGCAGAGCCCCAGCGCCCACTTGGAGGCGCGGCACAGTGATGAGGCAAGGCCGGACAGGTCTACCCCGCCTCCCACACAGCCGGTAGCATGAAACGCAAGGAAAATACGCACAGCCGGCAAGCCCACATTGCACAGCACATCGCACACAAACAGTGCGGCTGTAAAAAATAGGCCGCTGTAAACAGCCGCGCTTCCGGCCTGGCCGCAGCTTACCAGCACAGAGGCGAACACTGGCACGAATGACGCAAGATAGGCTTTGCACTCTGACAAAGCAGTTTCCATCTGGGCTATCAGTGCGGTGAAATCCTGGCTGCACAGGGCAAACACACAAAGCGCCGCAAGCCATTCGAACTGACGCTCGTTTTCCCCGCATATGCTTTTAGCTGCCGCCAGCAGAAGAAGAATACCGCTCAGCTTCAAAAAAAGGCGGATAGGTGCCCCGGCAGCCTTTTTTAACGCGCTGCCTGCCAGTGTCAGCCACCCCTGTGCCGTCTGGTTCTGGAATTCCTGCTGTGTCATGGGGGCTTCCTCTATCATCTGCTGCCATTGCGAGGGAATGCTTTCCTCTGGCACGCCGCCTTCGCCTTCAGCAAAAACGGGCACCGCCGCTAGACAGACAAGCAGGCATATACACACCCCCGCCCTGAAAGAGCGCTTCTTCAGCCCAGCAGGCTGGCTGTCAGTGCGGCAAATTGACGGACAAGCGGCAGTGCGGCTGCCAGTGCAGCAAGGCGCCCCAGCATCTCTACCCTGCCGGCCAGTGCCGCATGGCCGGCCTCCCTGCATACATCCTGCACAGCCTGCGTCAAAATCAGAATGGCGGATGCTTTCCATACGCAGGCCAGCGCATCGCCGTTCAGCTGGCTGTTCAGTTCGTTCAGAAGTTCGAGCACAGGCTGGGCAAGCGCAAGGCCTCGCAAAAGCAAAAGCGCGGCACAGCCAAGAGAGAATACGACGGCGAACCCGGGGCTGTACTGGCGCAGAACACTGGCCACCACACAGGCACACACTGCAAAAATCAGCAACGTTCCAACTTCCATGTCTCATATCACAACGCAAACAGGTTTTTGATGGTTTCAAACAGGACGCTTATCTGGCTGATTATCATCATCAAAACTACGATTAGCCCGGCCAGCGTGGTCATCATGGCCTGTTCCTCTCTGCCCGAACGGATAAGAAGCTGGTTGAGCACTGCCACAATGATGCCAATGGCGGCTATTTTGAACACAAAATCGATGTTCATGAGAGCAAGGTTCCTTTCTTTTTCCTGGTATTCCGTGCGCACGGGGCAAACCACAGCGCCTGTACCATTCCGTGCGCTCTACACTGCTCATATAAGCAGCAGCGCTATACATGCCCCGGCCCCAGCTCCAAGCACAATAGACAGCTTCTGTCTGTTTTGGGCATCCCTGCGGCTTTCCTCGCACAGGCGCTGCAGCTGTGCCTGTGCATAGCGAAGCTCGCGGCATTCTTCCCCCGCGGCCACTGTTCCAAGGCGGCACAGTGCAGTGGAAAAGGCCTCCAAAGCCGTGCTTGGGACGCCCTGCATCAGTCTGTCTGAACCCAATACAGCCATGCGTTGCGCCAATTGCTGCGGGAATTCCGGCCCTGCCCGCAGCCCTTCAAAGGAAAGCGGCAGGGTGTGCAGCCGCGCTTTTCGCTGGGCGCTGTGCAGCAGAAGCGGCGTTTCCTGTGCACGAAAATCCAGTTCGCTTTCTACGCACTGAAGAAAGCGAAGCATTTCTTCTACCATCTTTACCCGCAGCGAAATACCTCTGGCACGAGCCATGCCCCAAACGACGCCGCACATCGTCACACAGCCTGCACCCAGCAGTTTAGCGAAGAGAGGCCACATCATAGATGCCTTTCACCACTCCGGGTGTACGTGCGCTTTCGAGAAATACTACATACTGAAAAGCGCCTGTCTCCAGCAGCACACGGCTTTGCGGCCTGCCCCACATAAGGCCCGGTGCCTGCGCATGAATGCTGGCCACGATGCGGACACCTGCATTTGCCGCCGCAAGCACGGCACGGGCATCCTCCATTCCGCCCACTTCATCGCAAATGATGGTCTGAGGGGCGAGGGTGCGCAGGGCCTGCTGCATGCCCAGTGCCTTCGGGTAACCGGAAAGCACATCGCACCCCAGCGCGGGCGGTGTGACGAATCCATCTGTACAGGTGGGGCACAGCTCCATGCGCTCGTCCACAATGGCCACCAGCCTGCCTGCATTTCCAAGCACCCGTGCTGCTCCGCGCAGCAATGTGGTCTTACCACATGCAGGCGGCCCGGCAAACAACAGCCCGCCAGCGGAGTCATCACGCAGAAGGTCGGCCACCTCTTTCGGGCAGGCTTCGCGCACTTCGCGCGCTACGCGAATATTCAAAGACGTAATGCGCCGCACATTGATAATCTCGCCCTCACTGTTCAACACAGCCGTGCCGCAGACACCGGCGCGGTGCCCGCCGCCCAGCGGCACATAGCCATTTGTCAGCGCATGCTGAACACTGTGCACAGAATAACCGCATACGGCATAAAAGCAATCCTGTATTTCGGCAAATGGCGTAATGAGTGAATCTGATGCGGGGCACATTCTCACATGACCGCTTTTTGTAAGATACAGGGTGCCCTGCATTGTTTGAAGCGTGACCGGCTGCTGGCAGCGCAGGCGTATTTCTGTCACCCCGGAAGCCACACCCGGCTCCAGCGCCGCCAGCGCCGCCGCTACTGGCGGCGAAAGCTGTTTTGCCGCCTCATAAAATGCATCCATGAAAGCCGCCCCCTTTTGGCATTTGTTTATGGGTATGAAAAAAGGACAGGCGTTAGAACGCCTGTCCCCATAAAGCGGCATATGTTTCTTTTTTCAGCCGGTATTCCAATGCTTTGCACGCCTGCGGCATCTGTGATGTCTGAAAGGGGAATACCGCTGTCTGCACAAACCCCAGCTTCTCGTACACATGCCTTGCGCGCCGGTTTTCCTCTGCCGTGGTCAGTGTAACGAGCGCAAAGCCGCCCGGCCCAAACAAATAACGCAGCAGCCGGTGGAGGTACTGCGTACCAAGGCCGCGGCCGCGCGCAGACGGCACGCACAGCTTGATGCCTATCTCTGCCGCGCCCTTTTCCTCTGCCGGACGCCACACAGCTTCCCCAACAGGACAGCCGCCTTCCAGCAAAAGCAGCCTGTGGGAAAGGAAATCCGTTTTCATCTGTGCTGCAACCTCTTCCACGGTTGTGCCAAGCCCCCGAGGAAAACCGGCATGCGCCATCACAGCGCCGTCGTTCCACCAGCGGCATAAAAGTGCGGCATCCCGTTCCGACGCCGGCCGCAGCACAAGCCCGTCATTTTTCAGGCTGCACGCCCCCTTCTTCCAGCATGCGCAGGAACCCGGCCTCATCCAAAATGGGCGTGCCCAGTTCCTGTGCCTTTGTCAGCTTCGAGCCTGCGGCCTCGCCGGCCAGCACATAGCTTGTTTTTTTAGACACGGAAGAGGAAGCCCTGCCCCCGTTCCTGACAATAAGCTCTTCCGCCTCTGCGCGCGAAAGGCTGGGCAGCGTGCCCGTCACCACAAATATTTTGCCAAGGAAAATATTCGTTTTTTCCTCCCCGCGGAATATCATGTTTACCCCTGCCTGCCGCAGACGCTCCAGCAGATCTTTCGTCCCTTCCTTTGCGAAAAAATCCAGCAGGCTTTCGGCCATGATGCCGCCAAAGCCCTCGATGCCGCTTATCTCATCTTCCCCGGCTGCCATCAGCGCATCCATGGTGCGGAAGCGCTCGGCAAGGCTGAGGGCCGCCTTGGCACCGATATTGCGGATGCCCAGCCCAAAGATGAGCCTGTCCAGGTTGGCACCCTTGGACGCCTCAATGGCGTTAAGCAGGTTGCCCGCCGCCTTTTGTTTGAATTTATCCAGCTTCAAAAGCTGGCTTTTCTCCAAAGAATATACATCCGCCGCATTGTGCACAAAGCCCTTTTCCACCAGCTGGCGCACAACAGCCGGGCCCATGCCGTCAATGTCCATGGCGCCGCGCGAAGCGAAATGAACGAGATTGCGCAAGGCCTGGGCCGGGCATTCAGGGTTTGTGCACCGCAGGGCGGCTTCCTCCTCCAGCCGTGTAACCGGAGCGCCGCATGAAGGGCAGGCATCCGGCATTTTGAACACATGCCCGCCTTCAGCATGTTTTGTGACGCTTACCACTTCCGGAATGATATCACCTGCCTTGCGCACACGGATGGTATCCCCAAGCCCCACACCCAGCTGACGGATGAAATCTTCATTGTGAAGAATGGCACGCGACACCGTGGTGCCAGCCAGCAAAATGGGATCGAACACCGCCGTAGGCGTCAGCACACCGGTGCGGCCCACAGAGACGTCTACATCCAGCAGAACGCTTTCCTTCTCCTCTGGCGGATATTTGAACGCCACGGCCCAGCGGGGAAATTTTGCGGTAGAGCCCAAAGCCTGGCGCTGGGAAAAATCATCTACTTTTACAACGGCGCCGTCAATATCATAGGGCAGCGTGCCCCGCACGCTGCCGATGTCTTCAATTTCCCTGATGACATCTTCAATGTTTTCAAACCGCCGGTAGCGCGGAGACACAGGAAGCCCAAGCGCGGCGATATAGTCGAGGCTGTCTTTGTGGCAGGTGATGGCCCTGCCGCGAATTTGCTGCAAATTGAACACGAACAAAGAAAGCCCTCTTGCCGCTGTAACACTGCTGTCCTTCTGGCGAAGGGAGCCAGCGGCGGCATTGCGTGGGTTCTTGAAGGTCTTTTGGCCCAGAACCTCCTGCTCTTCGCACAGGTGTATAAATGCGTCGCGGGGCATATATACCTCGCCGCGCACCTCCAGAAATTCAGGTGCGCCGGGCAGTGTTTTTGGAATATCCCGAATGGCGGCAAGGTTCCGGGTGACATCCTCTCCCACAAGGCCGTCGCCCCGCGTAGAACCACGCACGAACACCCCGTTTTCGTATTCCAGACTGATGGACAAGCCGTCTATCTTGGCTTCTACCACATACTGCGGCCGAATTCCTTCATCGCGCACCCGCCGGTCAAATTCACGCACTTCTTCCAGCGAAAACACGTCCTGAAGGCTTTCCATCTTTACAGCGTGTTCCACTTTCTCGAACCGGCTGGAGGCTGTGCCGCCTACATGCTGGGTGAAAGATGTCTCGGTGACGAATTCCGGGTGCTGTGCTTCTATCTCTTTCAATTTTCTCGTCAGTGCGTCGAACTCAAAATCATCCAGCTCCGGCGCGTCCAAATCATAATATAGATGGCTATGATATTCTATCTTTTTTTTCAGCTCTTCATATTCCCTGCGCAGTTCCAAACACTTCACTCCGCTTTCTGTCCAATTTCCCATGCCGCATTCGCCTGCGGCATTTGTATTATAGCATAACCAGCTTGCGCCTGCCTATAGCATCATCAGCCGTTCTGTGCATAAAATTCCGGCACTTGCCCCACAATCAGTGTCTGTGCCACACATACTTCGTCCGTCACGTCCACGCTGGTAGAATACCCCGGCAGGATGGCGCTCATCTCCACTGTAAAGCGGATGCATACCCGGTGCTGCGTCTGGTTGATGCCCGCACTCTCCAGCGTGTCCACCACCTCACTTTCCACAAAGCTGGCGGGGACTATCTGAAGATGGATGTCCGGCCCGCGCCCTGCCAGAAGCTGCCAGCCCAGCAAGGTGCCCAGCGGAATGGCGACGTCCTGGTTTTCAAGGCCCGTCAGCCGGTTCGACACCGCTTCTGTCAGTCTTGCCTTCAGGCGGTTCATCTCTACAGAATCCAGCTCTACATTACTCACCGTGCCATCAACATTTTTCTCCAGATGAACAAGGCGATGGGGCACATCGCCCATTTTTTCCAATTCATCCATTACTGCCTCATTGATAGCTATGACAGATACCACGCGGCACTGATATTGCGCCATAGTCTCCACCACAGGCCTCAGCTGGGAATCCACTGCCGCGAACAGCGCGGCGGCGGCCAGCAATACGCCGGCCAGTTTCCACCGGTATTTCCTTTTGCGATTTTTAGGGCCGGCACGCCGCATGCCAAACCACCGCCTTTCTTTTCAATATATGCAAAGAAAGGCGGTTTTGAACAGCGTCAAAACGGGCAAAGCCTTAAAATAGCCTTTTTGATAAAACAAAGCCCCGGCCCCGGCTAAGGCCGGAACCAGAGCTTTAGCGGCTTTATGCGCTCAGATGGAGATCGCACTTGCAATGTCCAGAAGAGAGGTATCGATGGTCTTATACATCGAGAGGGCCACGGCAATGTCATAATCTACAATAGACTCTGCCTTTGTAGCCACAACGCGGTTATAGATGCCCTTGCTGAGCAGCTCCACCGCATGGTAACCCATACGGCTTGCAGTGACGCGGTCACGCAGGGTGGGGCTGCCGCCACGCTGCACATGGCCCAGCACTGTGGCGCGGGAATCAATGCCCGTGCGGCTTTGTATCTCGTTTGCAATATCATGTGCGCGGCCAACCCCCTCTGCCACAATAATAATAAAGTGGCGCTTGCCGGTTTTTTGTGTGGCCTTCATGCGGGAGATCACATCGCGCTCCAAATCGTACGGCACTTCGGGAATGAGTGTCACCAGCGCACCGCAGGCGATGCCTGTGTTCAATGCAATATAACCTGCGTTGCGGCCCATCACCTCTACCACGCTGCAGCGGTCGTGGCTCTGTGTGGTGTCGCGCAGCTTATCAATCATCTCCACTGCCGTATTCATGGCGGTGTCATAGCCGATGGTGTAATCGCTACACGCGATGTCGTTGTCGATGGTGCCCGGAATGCCAATGCAGGGAATGCCCTGCGCCGCCATGTCCTTGCAGCCGCGGAACGAGCCATCGCCGCCAATCACCACAAGCGCGTCGATGCCCGCATCGCGGCAGGCCTGCGCCGCACGCTGCTGGCCCTCCAGCGTTTTGAACTCAAGGCAGCGGGCCGTGTACAAAATGGTGCCGCCGCGGTGGATGATTTCAGAGACGCTGCGCACATTCATATCCATGATATCATTTGTCAGAAGGCCGTTGTAGCCATGGCGCACACCCTTCACCTTATAGCCGCGCGTAATGGCAGCACGCACGACCGCGCGAATGGCGGCATTCATGCCCGGGGCATCGCCGCCGCTTGTCAGCACACCGATGGTCTTGATATCATTGTTCATTTCAGTTACTTCCCCTTTCCTTTCCTGTCCGTAACCAATTATAAACATTTGTTGCATGGAATTCAACTGCTTTTTGTGAAATAATTAGCGAACCTTCACGTTCTCCTCACCGAGGATGCGCCCCAGCTCCTCAAACAGAAGCCCGTGCTTCACACACCACATCCGCCTCGGCGCAAGAACTGTCTTTCCTGTATCTTCAAAGTGCATATAAACAGGAAAATCGCCCTCAAATATCTCGAGAAGGTTTTCCACCTCGCAAAAAGTCTCCCCCTCCATGGACGGAAGTTTCAGCCAAAGGCCGTCTTTTGCATTTTTGTTGCTCATATCCACTTTTCTTCGCCCATCTTTTCCATATTCATCCACCATGGAAATATGGTCGGCCAGCAGCTTGCTCGCTTCATCCTCTTTATAGGAAACCCGCCCTCGTATCACAACAGCCGCGTTTTCACGCACGCTGGCAGCACATGCCTGAAGCGTCTTGGGGAACACAAGCACCTCCATTGTGCCGGAAAGATCTTCTACCGTGAGGAAGGCCATCATGCCCCCTGCACGGGTATTAATGGTCTTGATGCGCACGATGCTGCACACGATAACTACCTGTTCCCCGTCATGCCGCCGCGCATCCTCTCCGGTGAGCTGGCTTATCTTGTGGGAGGCAAGGTGCTCCGTTTCCTCGCGGTACTGATCTAGCGGGTGGCCGGAAAGATAAAGCCCGCTCACCTCTTTTTCCATCTGAAGGAGAGAATCCACCGGGTACTCCTCTTTTTCCGGGATTGTGTAGCTCTGCCCCTGCGCTTCGGCACCTGTGATAGAACCGAACAGGTCCATCTGGCCGTCCAGGTTCCGCCGGGCGTCGTTTTCCACGCTTTTCAAAATGCCTTCCAGCGCCTCTAGGCTGGCGCGGCGGCTTGGTGCAAAGCCGTCAAAGGCACCTGCTTTCACAAGGCTTTCCACGGCACGGCGGTTTATCTCTGTGCCGTGCATGCGCTTGCAGAAATCGTACAGGCCTTGATACGGCCCGTTCAGGGTCCTGGCCCGCACTACCGCCTCTATCAGGTTCCGCCCCACATTTTTCAGGGCCAGCAAACCAAAACGGATGTCGCTTCCCTGTACGGTAAAGCCCACACCGCTTTCGTTGATATCCGGCGCCAGCAGATGGATGCCCAAGCGGGAACACTCTGCCGTATATTGAATGACCTTGTTGGTATTGTCCAGCACGCTGGTGAGCAGCGCGGCCATAAACTGGCGCGGATAGTGGCATTTCAAATACGCCGTCTGATAGGCCACTATCGCATAGCAGGCTGCGTGAGACTTGTTGAAGGCGTAAGAGGCGAAGCTGGACATCTCATCATAAATACTGTTGGCCACCTCGGCCGGGATGCCGTTGTTCACACAGCCGGGACACTCGCGGCCCGGCTCTGTGCTGCCGTATACAAAATGCCTGCGCTCGGCATCCATCACCGCATGCTTCTTTTTGGACATGGCGCGGCGCACAAGGTCTGCTTGGCCGTAAGAAAAGCCCGCCAGCTCGCGGCATATCTGCATCACCTGCTCCTGATACACAATGCAGCCATTCGTCACATCCAGAATATGGGCCAGCTGCGGTGTCTTATAGCGGATATTCTCCGGGTTATGGCGGTTTGCAATATAGGTTGGAATAGAATCCATTGGGCCGGGGCGGTACAAGGAAATGATGGCAATGATATCCTCCACGCTTTTCAGCTGCAGGCCTACTGCGGCCTGGGTCATGCCGCCCGATTCCATCTGGAACACGCCCTCTGTCTCGCCTGCGTTCAGCATATCAAACACGGCCGCATCCTCATAGGAAATACCTGCTATGGAAAAATCAGGCTTCAGGCTGCGCACCATTTTTTCAGCATCGTGGATTACAGTAAGGGTGCGCAGGCCCAGAAAATCCATCTTCAAAAGGCCCAGTTCTTCGATGGTTGTCATGGTGAACTGTGTGACGATACTTCCATCATTGGTGGAAAGCGGCACATATTCATCGGCCGCTTCGCGCGTGATAACCACCCCCGCCGCATGGGTGGAGGCGTGCCGCGGCATCCCCTCCAGCTTCAGGGCCATATCGATCAGCTCGTGCACGGAAGGGTCCTGCTCATACTGGCGGGCAAGCTCCCTGGAGGTTTTCAGTGCTTTTTGCAGCGTCATTTTCAGCTCCATGGGCACCAGCTTTGCCACTGCGTCCACCTGCTGATAAGGCATGTCCAGCACGCGGCCCACATCGCGGATGACGGCGCGCGCCGCCATGGTGCCGAATGTCACAATCTGTGCCACATGGTCTGCACCGTATTTACGGATAACATAGTCTATCACTTCACTGCGCCGCTCATAACAGAAATCCACGTCAAAGTCCGGCATGGACACGCGCTCCGGGTTCAGAAAGCGTTCGAAAAGCAGCTGATAGCGGATAGGGTCAATATCCGTGATGCCGATGCAGTAGGCCGCAAGGCTTCCGGCGCCGGAGCCGCGGCCCGGCCCCACTGGGATGCCCCTCTGCCTCGCATAATTGATAAAATCGTACACGATGAGATAATAGTTCACATACCCCATGCGGTCGATAACGCTTATCTCATAATCCAGCCGCCGGCGCACCTCGTCTGGGGCCTGCGGCCCATAGCGGCGCTGCAGCCCCTCTTCACACAGGCGGATAAAATAGCTGCGGTTGTCCTCTCCGTCCGGCGCTTCAAAATACGGCAGCTTCGTCACGCCGAATTCAAAATCGAAATTACACTGCTCCGCAATTTTGTTGGTATTTTCGCACGCTTCCGGCCAGGCTGAAAACAGCGCATACATCTCGTCTGTGCTCTTTACATAGAACTCATCCGTGCCGAACTCCAGCACATCATCGTCATTCACCGTTTTATTGGTCTGGATACAGATGAGGATATGCTGCATGCGGGAGTCCTCTTTGCGCAGATAATGGGCGTCGTTCGTAGCCACAAGCGGGATGCCCGTCTCCTGCGAAAGCTGCACCAGCATGGGCAGCACCCGGCGCTGCTCCGGCAGGCGGTGGTCCTGTATTTCAATATAATAGTTTCCCTTGCCAAACAGCTCCTGATAATATTGCGCGGTGGTTTTCGCCTTTTCATAGTCGCCCGCCAGCAGCGCCTGCGGAAGCTCGCCCGCCAGACAGGCGGAAAGGCAGATAAGCCCTTCGTGGTATTCTTCCAGCAGGGCGTGGTCGATGCGCGGCTTGTTGTAAAAGCCATCGATAAAGCCTGCCGACACCAGCTTAATAAGGTTTTTATAGCCTGTCTCATTTTTACACAAGAGCACCAAGTGGTAAGAGCCATCGATGCGGTTCACCTTATCGAAACGCGTACGAGAGGCCACGTATACTTCGCAGCCAATAATGGGCTTGACGCCCGCCTTTTTCGCGGCTTTATAAAAATCGACGCAGCCGTACATCACGCCGTGGTCAGTGATAGCCACAGCCGTCTGGCCCAGCTCTTTCACCCGTTCCATCAGCGGCTCGATGCGGCATGCGCCGTCCAAAAGGCTGTATTCAGTGTGCAGATGCAGATGTGTAAACTGCCGGCCGTGTTCAACTGTCATAGCTTGCCTCCTCCAGTTCGGCTGCCAGCGCTTCCAGCTTTTTTATGCGGTGCGAAAGGCCGGATTTGCTGATGGGATACGGAAAATGCGCAGCAAGCTCTTTCAGCGGCTCGGTGGGGTACGCTTCCCGAACGGCTGCAGCCTGCTGCAGGGCCTCCGGCAAAGCGGCCAATGCACCGCGCCTGCGCAAAAGCTGAATGGCATACAGTGTCTGTGCACTGGCGCTGGCCGTTTTCCCGATATTGGCCGTTTCGCAATTTGTAAGGCGGTTAGCCTTATTCCTGAAATCTTTATACACCTTCAGGTTCATAATCTCCAGCGCCGCGCTCTGGGCCCCCATGAAAGTGAGCATGTCCTCTATTTGCTCGCTCGCCTTGAAATAGAGCACACCGGAACCTTTGCGCAGAATAGTGCGCGGCACAAAACCGCGCGCCGTAAGCAGAGCTGAAAAATCATCCAGCATGAGATGACGCGCCGATAAAAATTCCAGATTATATTCCTTCTGTGGGTCTGTGATGGTGCCGCCGCATAAAAAAGCACTGGCCGCAAACGCGCTGACGCACTTTTCGCAGCAGAACAGCTCTTTTTTCAGCCGCAGGCAGGGCGAACCCGTGTTAAAAAAGAACATCTCCAGCATGCGCTTTACCTGCTGGGGCTCTGCCACTGTAAACTCGTACATCCGGCTCTGTTCCGCCCCTTTTGCGTACACACGCCCCTGAATGCCCGCGCGGGCAAACACTTTTTTCAGATACTGCGCCACGGCGCTCATTTCTGTAGTGAGGCAAAGCCCGCCCGGCCCATAAGAGGCGGAAAAACAGGCCGCGGCGTATGCCGCGGCCCGGGCGCAGCATTTCTGCGGCAGCTCTGCCGCGATAATCTCGCGCTTCACCTGCTTGGAAAAGCTCATGGATGCCGCCTCCTCTCGCGGGGTGCTGAAGGTTCAAGCGCGCCGGATATCCCGGTGCTGCACGCTGGGGTGATATCCAAGCGCGCACAGATGCTCGGCCACAAGCCGGGCAAACGTGATAGAGCGGTGCTTGCCGCCCGTACACCCAAAGGCTATCATAAGCTGGCTTTTCCCCTCCTTTGCATAAAGCGGAAGAGAAAAATCCAGAAGTTCTGTGATGCGGCGCAGCAATTCCTGCGCTTCTGGAAAGGACATCACATAATCTGCCACTTCTTTGTCACAGCCTGTCTTTGCCTTCAGCTCCGGCACATAAAAGGGATTGGGCAGGCAGCGCACGTCCAGCACGATGTCCGACTCCTTCGGGGTGCCGTATTTGAACCCGAACGACATCACCGTGAGAGCCATAGCGTCGCGGGTGCAGCTTGCAAATAAAGACACAACCCTGTCCTTTAACTGGGCGGTGGACAAAAGCGAGGTGTCAATATGATAGTCCGCAGTCTCAAACACAGGCGCCAGAATTTCCCTTTCCTTCTGGATGGCACTGGAGGTTGAAATATCTTCCTCCAAGCACAGCGGGTGGCGGCGGCGCGTTTCCTTATAGCGGCGCTCCAGCACTTCGTCGCCGGCATCCAAAAAAAGCAGGCGGTATGCAATGCCTTTATCATGCAGCTGCCCCAGCGCCTCGGAAAACTCCTGCGCGGAGCGCACGCCGCGCACGTCCAGCACAATGGCGGCGCGCTCAAGCGGCAGTTCGCTGTGCCCGGCAAACTCCAGCAGGCGCACCAGCAGATTGGCCGGAATATTGTCGATGCAATAATAGCCGATGTCCTCCAGCGCGTGCATGGCCAGCGACTTTCCCGCACCGGAAAGCCCTGTTACGATCAGCAGTTCTCTCATACCGTGTTCATCCAGCCCTTTCAGCGCACGACGCGGATTTCCCTTTCCAGGGTGTATCCCGTCTGTTCCTTCACTATCTTTGCCACAGTGTCCGTCAGGCAAATGACATCTGCGCAGGTGGCGCCGCCTTTATTCACCACAAAGCCGCAGTGCTTCTCACTGATAGCCGCGCCGCCCACCGCATATCCGCGCAGGCCGCACTTGTCTATCAGCGCGCCTGCGTATGCGCCCTTTGGGCGCTTAAAGGTACTGCCGGCACTGGGCATATCCAGAGGCTGTTTATCTACACGGCGCTGGGCAAAATCACGCATGCGCTCTCTTATCTCATCGGCGTTGCCCGGCTCCAGCAGGAACGACGCGCGCAAAATGCACCATGGCATCAGTTCAAAGGCAGACGTGCGGTAGCCAAGATGAAGATCCGCCGCGGAAAGGGTCACCTCACGCAGCTGGTCGTCGAAAAATGTTGCATTTTCCAATATATCTTTCATTTCGCCGCCATATGCACCCGCATTCATATATACGCCGCCGCCTACACAGCCTGGGATGCCATAGGCAAACTCCAGCCCCGCAAGGCCGGCCTCTGCCGCCGCCAGACATACATGCGCCAGCAGGGCACCGGCGCCGGCTGTCACTCGACGGCCGTCCACCTGAATATCCCCCAGCTTGGAGCCAATCTGAATCACGACGCCTTCATATCCTTCATCGGCAAACAACACGTTTGAGCCGCGCCCCAAAAGATAATACCGCAGGCCCAGCTCGCGGCAGGCCATGATAGCCTGTGCAAGCTGCACCTGGGAATTTGGCGTGCAGAACACACGCGCCGGGCCGCCAATGCGAAAAGTCGTATGCGCGCTCATGGGTTCATTCGCCCTCGCTGGAATCGACATCTGCCCAAAGCGCGCCATAATCTTGTCAAACAATGTCAAACCATTCTCCACCTTTTCTTCACAGTGCGTTCTGCCGGCCAAGGCATGCCGCGCCTACAATGCCCGCATCATTGAACAGCTTCGCCGTGACGATTTTGGTGCGCACTGCATTCGTGCGGGCAAAATCTTCTTCGTCCACCAACGCCTGCAGAGGCTTGAGCAGGGTGTCGCCCTCTTTCGAGATGCCGCCGCCGATGCACAAAATTTCCGGCTGGAAGATGTTGATGACATTCACAATGCCGCAGGCGACATATTCTAGAAAAGTGTCCACCACTTCCTTTGCCAGAATATCGCCTGCCCGCATTGCGTCAAATGCGGTTTTGGCATTCACACGGGCAAGGTCGCCTTCCACGAGGCCCCACATGATATTATCTTTATTTTGCTCCATGGCTTTGCGGGTATCTTCGCTGAGGGCGCGGGCGCTGGCGTATTTTTCCCAGCAGCCACGGCGCCCGCACATGCACGGGCGTCCGCCCTTTACAATGACAGTATGGCCAAGCTCTGCACCAGCATAATTATAGCCCGAAAAAATCTTTCCATTGATGATAATACCGCTGCCGATCCCTGTGCCCAGCGTAATGACCACAGCGCTTTTCGCGCCTCTGGCGCCTCCGGCGATATACTCCCCGTACGCGGCTGCATTCGCGTCGTTCTCTACAAATACTGGGCAGGGCAAAAGCGCCTCCATATCCTTTTTCAGTTCCCACTGGTGATAGCTGAAATTGGCGTTGAATTCCACATAGCCCGTGGAGGAATCCACACTGCCGGGCGTGCCAATGCCCACCCACTCGATATCCTGCTCCAGCGAGAGGCCGTTTTTCTCTGCCAGCGCGCGGCACTGCTGCGCAATGGCCTGCTCCAAATCGTGCGCAGGGCGCGGCAGGTCCGTTTTGCAGGACAGCTTATCCACCACAACGTCGTTTGCATCCACAAGCCCTGTGGCAATATTGGTGCCGCCAAGGTCTACGCCGATCCTGTATATTTTTTTCATGCCAAACCCTCCATTATCGCCGCAACAGGCTTTTTATGTTCTTTCAGCGTCTGCACCAGCGCCTTTATACTGGCGTTTACCACAAGCTCCTGCGGGAAATCTATCTCGTGCAGAAGGTGCAGAATATGCTCTACCCTGCCCAAATGATAGATGGAATGCCCGTCGGAATTCACGGCAACCCTTGCCCCGGCACGCTTGCATGCAAGGGCCAGCTCTTTCATGTTTTCCTCACTGCCCGGGCGCACGTTCACAGAGTTTGCGTTCAGCTCCACCACTTTGCCGTTCTTCGCAAAAATATGCGCAAGGGCGTCATAATCATACCGGTATCGGTTTGTCTCTGAATGGCCTATCATATCCACCCAGGGGTTTTCCGCAATATTCATCCACAGCCGGTCAAAATCCTTCTGAGAATAACTGCCCGGTTCCAGCGTGTCGGAGTGTATGGAGGCGATTACCCAGTCCGGCCGGATGCGTTCCAATTCCTGCCGGGTAAAATCCAAATCGCCCCGGGTGTTGAGCACATTGGCCTCCATGCCGCGCAGAAGATACACCCCTTCTATCTTCTGCGGCAGGCGCATCAGGTTGTAAAAATGCCAGATATGCGGGCTGTCTGGCATTTTTGGGCCGTGGTCTGTGATGGCGATGGCCCTGTGCCCCATTTCAAACGCTGCCCGTGCCATTTCCGTCACCGTGTTGAAAGCGTGGGTGGAGGCCAATGTATGTGTGTGAAGGTCTGCTATGATTTCCATATGATGTATCTGTCCGTCCCCTGTTCTTTTTCATGCATGTTTTTTTGCCGCCTTTTACAGCGGCGCCTCAATGTCGTTTTCAAGGCCAAGCTTTTCAAACAGCTCCCGCGCGGCATTATAGCCCATTTTTTTCTGGCGGTTGTTGATGGCCGCCGCTTCCAGAATGACGGCAAGGTTTCGGCCCGGCATCACGGGGATCACTGTGGAGGGCACCGCCACGCCGAGGATATCGACCGTCTCCGTTTCAAGGCCTGTGCGGTTATAGCTTTTCTTTTTATCCCAGGGCTCCAGCTCTACCACAAGGTCCACTTCCTGGCTCATTTTTACGGCGCCGATACCGAACACGCGCGCCACATTGATGATGCCTACGCCGCGCAATTCGATAAAGTGGCGGATATTCTCCGGTGCAGTGCCGAGAATAGAGCGGTTTGATACGCGCCGCAGCTCCACCGCATCGTCTGCTATCAGCCGGTGGCCGCGCTTGACAAGCTCTACCGCCGTCTCGCTTTTGCCCACGCCGCTCTCGCCCAGAATAAGGATGCCCTCGCCGTACACCTCCACTAAGACGCCATGCCGCGTGATGCGCTGGGCCAGCTCGATATTCAGCATGCTGATAAGCGCGCTCATAAAGCCGGACGTGCTCTCTGCTGTGCGAAGCACCGGCACGCCATACTGCGAGGCGAATTCCATGATTTCGCTGAATACTGCCAGGTTGCGTGTCACCACCAGCGCGGGCGGGCGTGTGGCAAACAGCGTATGCATGCGGCTGCGCCGTTCCGCCTCCTGCAAAGTGCTGAGGTAGCCCATCTCTGCGTTGCCGTAAATTTGGATGCGCGTGGGGTCAAAATATTCGTCATAGCCTGTCAAAAGAAGGCCGGGGCGGTTCACATCCGCCGTATAGATGGGGATGTCCTTCAGCTCCTTCGGCGTATATACTACTTCCAGCTTCAGCTGCTGGGCAATTTTGTCCAGAGACACACTGAACTGCGTCATGCAAACGGCTCCTTCCTCGTTTCATAATTCATAAAGGCATTTGCCGCCAGGGCATTTTATATCTATTCTATTATAGTATAACATCGGAAAGATATCAATTTTGTTTTTCGTACCCCCGCCCTTTTATTTGTGGAAAATAACTGGTATACTAATATTGTATGCGGCCCTGGCAACATCAAATGTGGGAGGACTTACCATGAAAATTGCCATTTTTGCAGAATATTACTTTCCTTATATCAGCGGTGTTGTCACCCATATCGAAACCCTGCGCCAGGTGCTGGAGGCACACGGGCATGAGGTGCTTATCGTCACGCTGGACCCAAAATGCACCGAACACTATGTAAAGGGCGGCGTGCTGTACTGCCCTGCCATCCCGCTGAAGCGCATTTACGGCTACGGCATCGCCAACCCGCTGAACCTGAAACGCCTTCGCGTGGTAAAAGAGTTCGGGCCGGATATCCTTCATATCCATACAGAGTTCACTATGGGCCTGTTTGGCCAGTTTGCAGCCCGGAAACTGAAAAAGCCGGTGGTATATACCCTGCACACCATGTATGACGATTATTTGTTCTATGTGGCAAAGCACAAGGCTGGCCAGAAAATGATGAAGCCGGCCGCGCACCTGTATATCCGTAAAATGGCCAATAAGGCTACGGAAGTGATAGGCCCTTCCCTGAAGGTGGTAGAATACCTGCGCCGCTGCGGAGTGGAACGCCATGTGAACGTGATACCCAACATCGTAGACACATCTGCCTTTCTTGCTAAAAATGTCAGCCGGCAGCAGGTGGACAAAGTGCGTGCCGAGCTTGGCATTCGCGCAGGCGATACGGCCCTGTGCTTTGTAGGCCGTCTGGGCGGTGAAAAGAGTCTGGACGTGCTGATAAGCTGGTTCTGTGAAAGCTTCGGCGGCGACGCCCACTTCAAACTGTTTATCATCGGCGAAGGGCCGGAGCACCAAAAGCTGGAAGGGCTTGTGCGGCAGTATCATGCGGCAGAACAGGTGCGCCTGCTTGGGCGTATAGAACACGCTGCTCTGCCCCCCTATTATCATGCATGCGATGCTTTTGCAACGGCCTCCCTTTCAGAAATGAATTCCATCTCCATGCTGGAGGCAATGGCCAGCGGGCTGTACGTGCTGCAGCGGCTGGATTTATATAACAAAGACCAAATCACGCCGGGTGTGAGCGGCGGTTTTTTCTCTACCAGGGAAGAGTTCGCGGCGCTCTGCCGCGAACAGGCGGCCCTTTCTGTGGTGCAGAAAGCCGCAAGGCGTGCCGGCGTGGAGGCAGAAAGCCGAAAGTATGGCAAAGAAGAATTTGCGCGCCGCGTGTTGGACGTATACCAGCGCGCCGCAGCAGAATACAGCGGAAAATAACGCTGGAAAGCAGCGAAAATGAGGAAGGGAAATAAGATGAAGCACTTTGACACCGCTATCATTGGCGGCGGCATTGGCGGCCTGATGTGTGCTTACCGGCTTTGTACGCAGGCGCCCGGAATGTCGGTGGTACTGTTCGAAAAAGGGCACGACATCGAAAAGCGTGCCTGCCCCATCGTGGCCGGAAAGGCGGGCCATTGTATTAAATGCCCCTCCTGCTCAATTATGGAGGGTCTGGCTGGGGCGGGGGCTTTTTCCGACGGGAAATATGTTATCTCCACAGAATACGGCGGCTGGCTGCCGGAGTTTTTGAAGCCGGAGGCTGTGCTGGATTATATCGAACAGGCGGATGGCATTCTGCAGCATTTCGGGGCGCCTGCCGAGCGCTTTATGCCTTCGGACGAGCTGAAGAAAAAATGCCTCGCCTTCGACCTTCACATGTCTCAGGCCCAGCTGAAGCATCTGGGCACAGACGCCAACTTTGACACCATGCGAAAAATGGCGCAGTTTTTGAAAGGGCATGTCACCATTCTCACCGATACGAACGTAACGGATGTGGAAAAAGCATCCCACACCGTGCATTATGAAAACGCCGCCGGAAACGGGCAGCTCAGCGCCGCGCATATCGTATGGGCTGTGGGCCGAAGCGGCAGCCGTTATTTTTCCCAATGGTGCGCGCAAAACGGCATTCCCCTGCAAAATAACCAGGTTGATATCGGCGTGCGCGTAGAGCTTCCCAGTATTCTTTGGGAGGATTTTTCGAAAAAAATTTACGAGCCGAAAATATGGTATCGCTCCAAGCAGTATGGCGACGTGACGCGCATGTTCTGCTTTAATGAGCGCGGGCAGGTAGTGGTGGAAAACACGGCGGGCGTGCTTACTGTAAACGGACATGCTTATGTAGATGAGGCGAAAAAAAGCCAAAATTCAAATTTCGCCCTTCTTTCCACCATCCGCTTTACCGAGCCCTTCAAAGAACCCATCGAATATGCGCGCAGCGTGGCGGGGCTTGCCAACCTCATCAGCGGCGGCAGCGTTTTGGTGCAGCGTCTTGGCGACCTTCTGGCGGGCCGCCGCACAGACGCCAAACGCCTTGCGCAAAGCACCGTGCGCCCCACGCTGAACGCTGTGCCGGGTGATTTGAGCCTCTGCCTGCCAAAGCGCCAGCTGGACAATATCGTGGAAACACTGGCGGCACTGGATAAAATAGCCCCGGGCACGATGAACCACGATACGCTGCTATACGGTGTGGAGTGCAAATATTATTCCGCAAGGCCCGCATGTGAAGACTTTGCTCTGGATGGCTGCAAGCATATCTATGCCGTGGGCGACGGCACAGGCTTCACACGCTCGCTCAGCCAGGCTGCAGCACACGGCCTGTATGTGGCAGACAAAATTCTTCGGGAAAGCTGAAGATAGCTTGCCTGGCAGCGAAATAAAACGAAGGAAATGTGCTGCTTCGGCAGGCCATAAGCTGTTAAAAAGGCTTGCTGACGCAAAAGCATCGGTTTCAAACAAACGATTTGGTGCACCTGATACATTCAAAAAAGCCCGGCGAAGCTGAACAGGCGGCTCGCCGGGCTTTTTATGCTGTGCAATGCCGCCGGGGCGACAGCCGAAGACAGCCACGCCGCCTTCGCTTCACAAACGGGCGGCCTGCTTAAAAATTCTGCCGGGAATTTTTCCGCTATGGGTGGGCTGCAAGGCCAATGCCCCCCGAAACAGTTGGGATGAGACAGAACAAAAGAATAAAACGCAAGATGTTCTTACCGCTGAAGAGCCGCTGGACACAGCCCATTTTGCCTTGAAAACCATCCTGCTGTCTTGCGGCCTACAGGCTGGACGGTTTTTATTACCGCGGCTTGTACAGATACAGCCCCACACAGCATGGGTTTCCCGGCCATGACAGCTTTTTGCCCCGACGCTGCCGAACACCTGAATTTCAGCCTCAGAAATGCGGTTTTGTGTCAATATATTGCCAAATGGAAGATGCTGAAAATGGCGGAAAGAAGTCTAAAGAGAAGGGGTGATGAAAAGGGCAGGCGCACCGTAAATACGGCCGAACCCTAAACAGCATGCTTGCTTTTCCAGGGAAATCATGCTATACTGCAAATACAGTTTCGTTTCGAAACTATACTATTAACAAGGCAGGAGGATGACATGATGGCAAACCCATATTATCCGCACTTATTCTCACCTATCACCGTGCGCGGCAAACGCATCAAAAACCGCATTGTCAGTGCGCCGCACTGCGGGCCAAATATGTTCCGCTGCGGTGAAGGCGGCTATTCCAATTTTACAGAGACCGCGGTGCAATATTTCGGTGCACTGGCCCGCGGCGGGGCCGGCATCGTAAACACCGGTCATCTTGGGGTAGACCCGCGGTATTACCTTGGCAATAATGCCGAGCTGTTCAATTTTTTCAGCACGCACAGTATTCATGAGCACACCCTGCCCGTGATGCACATGATGACGGATATGATTCATTCCTACGGCGCGCTGGCCAGTATAGAGCTGAACCATGGCGGCATGTTCTGCACCCCTGTAACACCCGGCACACCCCTTCTCTGGCCCAGCGAAGAAACGGCAGAAACAGCCGAAGGCCCCCTGCCCGTAAAGGCCATGGATGAAAAGGATATGGAGGAGGTGGCCGGATATTTCGCCAACGCCGCATTAATCGGCAAGCGCGGCGGGTTTGATATTGTAAATGTGCATGCAGGGCACGACTGGTTGCTGGGGGCTTTTCTCTCGCCGCTTGACAACCGGCGCACAGATGCCTATGGCGGCAGTGTGCAAAACCGCGCGCGTTTCTTGTGCATGGTGCTGAAGCGCATCCGGCATGAGGTGGGCGAGGATATGCTCATCGAGGTACGCCTCAGCGCATCTGAGCTTGCTCCCGGCGGCATCACATTAGAGGATACGGTCGAGACCGTGCGCCTTATTGCCCCTTATGTCGACATTGTTCAGTGTTCAGCAGGGCGCATTCGGGATGTATCCACCTCCGGCTTTACCTTTCCCCTGCAATATATGGAGCGCGGCTGCAACACCTATCTTGCCCGCCGTGTGCGCGCAGAAACAGGCGTGCTGACAGAGACGATAGGAGGCATTGGCACGCCGGACATGGCAGAAAATCTTGTACAGGATGGCACAGCAGATTTTGTGGGCATGGCACGTGCATGGATTGCAGACCCGGACTGGGCACGCAAAGCACAGGCGGGCCATGCGCAGGATATTCGCCCCTGCATACGTTGCCTGCGGTGCATGCACTTTTCAGACCCGCCGCAGTCCGGTCTCAGTGTGTGCACAGTGAACCCCCGCCGGCGTTTTCCACACCCGTTGTCGCCGGGCCAGCTTTCCTTCCATTCCAAGCATGTTGCCGTGGTGGGCGGCGGCCCTGCCGGAATGCAGGCGGCCCTTGAACTGGCCCAAAAGGGCCACACAGTCACTCTGTTTGAACAAAACAAAAGGCTGGGCGGCCTGTTGGAATACGCGGCCCATATTCCCTTTAAGCACGACATCGCCTGCTACCGCAGCTATCTGGAGCATATGGTGCGCAGCCAAGCGAATATCAAGCTATGTCTTGGCACAAAGGCCTCGCCCGCTCTTTTGCAGCAGGCAGGCGGGTTCGATGCCGTTGTGCTGGCGCTGGGCGCAAAGCCGTTTATTCCCGGCATTCCTGTCGAGGCAGGTGTTAATGTGTTCCATGCTGCCGAAGCTTTTGACGGGCATACATTCGGCGAAACAGTGGCCGTTATCGGCGGCGGCGCGGTGGGCTGTGAATTCGCCGTATACCTGCAAAGCCTGGGCAAGCGTGTGGAGCTTGTTGAGCTCCGAGGCCGCCTGTTGGCCGATATGGTGGATATGCCGGACGAGGCCTACTATACAGAATACTTCCTCACTCATGAGCTTTCTCTCAAATATAAGCACCTGTATGCCTGCCCGGAGACGAACCGCGTGCATATTCACACAAACGCCGCCTGCGTTCGCGTGACGCAGAAAGGCGCTGTTATACGCACAGCGGACGGCACAGAAAAACTGCTGGCTGCCGATACAGTGCTGTTTGCCACCGGTTTCCAAGGCCAGCCAGAGGCCGCAGCACAATATGAGGACCTTGGCATTGAAGTTATTCCCATTGGGGACTGTATGAAAGCAGGCACCCTGCTGGACACGGCACTCACCGGATATTTTGCGGCACAGCAGGTATGAAAAAGGAGGCATTATGAATTCATCTTACCCCTTTACCCTCTCTGAGATGGCGCGTATTGAATATGAATCCGCCATGGTGGAGGAACGGTACAGTGCCGGGCGGCGCGATTACGGCACAGGCGACCTTCTCACCCACGCAGAGGTGCATGCGCTTGCCGAAGTGGGGGGCGAGCCGGGCATTACCGTGCTTGCCCTGGCCGCACGCACCTGCCGCACGAAAGGGGCCATGTCTCAGCTGCTGGCAAAGCTGACGGCAAAAGGTTTGCTGGAACGCAAGGCCTGCGGGAAGAATGTTGCGCTTTTTCTGACGCCGCACGGCCTTGCTGTGACGCAGGCGCACAGTGAATACGACCTGAGGGAGTTGAAAAAGGCCCTGCATCTGCTGGAAACACAGTTTTCCGTACAGGAGCTCGCCAGCTTCTACCGTGTGCTGCAGGCTAAGACGGCATTGATGCGCGGTCAGCTCTCGCCGTGATATGGCAAAGGGCGGTTCCTGCAGGGCCCTTTAAGAAAGTGTGAGCAATCATCGCAGGGTGGCACAGCCTTTCGGCCGTACCGCCCTGCTTTTCTTTTTCGCACCGCAGGCGCCGGGTGATACCTGAGGAATGCTGATTTCACCTGCAAAGTATAAAGGCCGCATCCGCCGTGGGAACTAGTGCGCGCACAGTCCGGGAAGTTTACCGCCGCCCTTATGCTATGGCTCCGGTGCTTTCCGTCAGGCCCACTCAAAGGTTTTGCGAATAATATTCATTTAATATTTTTGCCAGGGCTTTCGGGTTCTCTTCATTTACAACATGCCCCGTGTTTTCTATCATTTCCAATTTCGCATTTTTAATATTCTGCGATAAGTAATACGCCGATTTCACGTTCGCGCGGTCTTTCTCCCCGCAGAGGATCAGCGCAGGGCACCTGATCCCTCCCACTCTGTCGCTGAAATCCAGGTTCTTCATAGAGCTTCCCAGCGCAAAAGTGTCTTTTTTATCAAATGCCATCGTTTCAAAGACCGATTTGGGTAAAAATCTAAAAATTATATTTTGAATGCCAAACATCACTTTCGGCATTTTGTGCGGTGTTCCAATCAAAACTAATGTTTTCACCTTTTCCGGAAAATCCAGAGCATAGTTCAAAGCCAGAATACCGCCCAGTGAAAGTCCGCACAAATGAATCTGGCCGTCCACTCTGCCGCAGTAATTGGCGAAGGAAGCATACAGGTTTTCATAACTGGCCTCTTTCCCCTCCAGAATAGAAGCTAGGCTAGGGCACATGATATCCCCATTGTTTTGCATATGTGAGAGCGTTTTATCCCAGCTTTCTGCCTTGTGCCCTGAACCGTGCACCAAAATTTTCACCGCCATAAGTGCCTCCTTCAATTTCAAGTTCTATTTTTCTGCCCTCTCCGGCCATAATTTTCACCCTTGCGGGAAAGCAGTGGATGCTATGGCCGTTCCCCTTCGCCTGCCAGAGCTGGAGAGTACAGAGCCAAACGGCCGGTTTGCCTGTTTGACGGTAGATGTGCCCGCAGAAGGTGCAGCTGGCAAGCACCCGAAGCCTGCTGCCGCTCAAAAGGACTGCCCGCCTCTCTCAGCGTTCCCCCAGCCAAACGGCGCCGCTTTATGCTTACCCGGCATTTTATACCCTGCCCTTTTCTTCCGGCAGAGCACATCACCCATGAAACCGGATGTCCACCTTGCCGTTCACTGTATGGGCATACAATGTCTTGCCTGCCCTCGGGCGCACACAGGCCGGGGGTGTGCACCGTCCGTTTACTGTATGGATGTCGATGCTGTAATCGTCTTCCTTGCCATTTACCCCGGCTGTAACGCTGCCATTTTTGTTCGACAGGCGGATACAATCGGCCGGGCCGGCGCCCTGCACCTGCATGGCGCCGTTCTGATTGCCCAGTTCCAAAAGCTGTGCAAAATCGCAGTCTGTCAGGCGCACAGCACCGTTGCGGCCCTGCACCTTTACACTTCCGCCCGTGCATGCCTCTAAGCATACAGCGCCGTTATACGCCTGTACTGCCAGGGCCTGTGCCTCGCAGGCCGTCAGTTTTACCGCGCCGTTGCGCGCTTCTATTGCAAGAGCACAGGCGGCGCAGCCGGCCGCGCGCACAGCACCGTTGTGCGCATTGCAGCCCACCTGGGCCAGATGCTTCATCCCCTCCAGCCGAATGGCGCCGTTTTTCACCTCTATCTGTGCAGAACCGGCATATGCATACGGCACATCAAGCTGGATGCGCCGGTTTATCACCGTAAAAAACGCCCCAATGCGAAGCGGAGCCTTGCGGCTGTGCTGCACCCGCAGGACGCCGTTTTCTTCCGTTACGTCAATAGTGTCCCACTCGTCCATGTTCTCCCATGTCACCTGCGGCTTTTCCACGCCGGCCTCGGAAAGTTGTACAGTGGCTGCCTCAGTGAATATGCTGATAAGCTTCACATCCTGCCGTGCCGCCGTGTTTCCGCCGGCTTTTTCAGCAGCCTGCGCTGGCGGCACGTATTCCGCCGCCATACGCTGTGCAATTTCTTCCGGCGCGCCAAAGCCTGCCAGCGCCTCCTCTTCCCGCCCGCCTTCTTCCAGCGCATCATCCAGCATTTCTTCATAATACTCCTGTACGCTGCGGCGCTCGCCCTCAGTCATGAAAGAAAGGCCGTCCAGCAGCCTTTTCAAAAATTCCCCGCGCTTCATTCTCGCTTTTCCTCCCCGCTGTTTTGTTCGATGAAATGATAAATTCTGCGCATTTCCTGCCATTCTGCCAGAAATTTCTGTATTCTTCCCATGCCGGCCTCTGTGATAGCATAGTATTTTCTCATTCGGCCATTGTGCGCCTGCTGGTAAGTGGTGACGCACCCCGCCCCCTCCAGCCGGCGCAGGATGGGATACAGCGTAGACCCGCTGATCTCAATACATCTGGAAACATCACTCACTATCTTGTAGCCATACGAAGCGCCGCGCACCAGCACCGCCAGCACACATATGTCCAATACGCCCTTTTTTCGTTGAATGTCCATGGGCAGGGTTTCCTTTCACAGTATACTATGCAATACATACTATGTATTATATAGTAATAGCACTTTGTGATTTTGTCAAGACTTTTGTTTTGTATTCAAAGACAGGGCGGCCGTGCTGCCGGCACGGCCGCCTGTCCTTTACTGGTGGAATGCTTTATCACTTTGCGCGCAGGCGGCTTTCAAAAGACACAATGTCCTGCCGCTCCTGCACGGGTGCATGAAGCAGTGCCTGCGCCGCGGGAATATCCTTTTGCAGCAGCCAGAAAGAAAGCTCGCATATATCATTGCCTTTCAGAAATGTCTTTCTATTAAGCTTCTTCCACTCCTGGCACAGGAAATCGTTCACAAGGCCCGCTGCAGCCTGTGCCTCCTGCCCGTGCAGCGGCTTTCCGTCCCTTGTAATAACAGCGGTGCTGCCCGCCAAAGACAGGTGCAGCCGCAGACCTTTTTCTTCCTGCGCCGCCTGCTTTACCAGGCGCAGGCGCTGTGTCTCCACATGATAATACCCGCCGTCGTGGTAGAAAGAAAACTGCATCCGGTCTGTCTGGCCGCCCGCCACCAAAGCCAGCCCAAGCTGTGTGCCATGCATTGTGCCCTGCGGCGTGTCGTTTTGGAACAGCAGCATGGAATCCACCTTCGGCTCTTCCTGCTCGCCAAAACGCAGCACGGGCAGCAGGCCGCTGAACTGTTCTTCCTCATTTTGCAGGGCAAGCTCGCTCATCGTGCGGCCCATTCCCATCTGTGCGTCGTCCGCCACACGCTCTGCCTCCTGAATGGTCTGAGCAATCGTCTTTTCCAGCTTTTTGAACGCCTGTGCGTCCACCGGCACAGTAAATACAGAAAGATTGGGCCGGGCTGCCTGTTCACCGGTAAAATAGGCAAGTGCTTTGCCTATACCCGTCTGTGTGATTTGCGGGCCAAGGAACAAAAGCTCATTTTGCGCATAAAAAGGCACTTTTGCCTGCTCTTTTTCTGCCGCCTCCAGTGCTTCACCAATGTCTTCTTCTGTGGCGGAATAGATTTTTGCTTCCCCCTTTGCAGAGGCAGTATCTGTCGTGGGCTCACATGTGAATACAACTAGGCTGGCTGTGTAGCTTCCCGGCGTTCCATCAAGATAAATGGCCTTGACAATAGCGCGCTCCCCCAGGCTGAGGCTGGAACATCCGCACAGCGTGCACAGCAAAGCGAGGGGCAAAACGCACAGCAGCATATATCCGAACCTTTTCATCGCGCACGCCTCCTTATCCCGGCCAGCAAAAGGGCGGCAAATCCAACCGCTGTGATGGCCGTTCCCACACTGCCGCGGGCGGCTGCCGGCACGGCCGATGCAATACATGCGCCTGCCAGAACGGCAAATACTGCGGAAACACCGCGTCCCGCTTGAAAATCCCCCGAGGCCAGCCGCCCCAAAGCCTGCTTCGCACCAAATATCATCAAGGCCAGCTTTGCCAGCATGACCAGCATCCAAATTCCTGTGTGCAGGGCATCAAAGCGCCGAAATACTGACAGGCCGCCCAAGCGCGCAAGCGTGTGCGCCGCCTGAAGCTGCGCGGCGCCCGCGCTGCCAAGCACCAGTTCAGAGAGAATACACAGGCCACAGAAAACAAAAAACACTTTGACTAATATGCCGCCGGCACTTTTCAGGCGCTGTGCCGTGCCGCCGGGCTCCATCATCAGAAACAATATCCATTCCGCCGAAAGAGAAACCCCCTGAACAGCGCTGGGAATACTGTCTTTCCATGGGGCCGTCTGCCATTCCAGATTTGTAATGCGCATACCGCCGATATTGGACACAAGCAGCAAAAGCAGACTGGCGGCAAACAGCCAGAGAATGACCTGCGCCGTGCGGCTGAGCGTTTCAAAGCCACAGCAGGCAGCATATCCCGCCACCGCCAGAAGCACGGCGGCTGTGACGACGGCGGGCAGTGAAACATCGCTGATATAACGGTAAAATTCTTCTGCCTTTAACAGCGTCATGCCTCCGGAAAAGGAAAAGGCAATCAACCAGACGGCCAGGGCCGGTTTTGACTGCCGGGCCTCCGGCATGCCCTCCCCGCCCGCCGCACCAAACGCAGCCAGAGCCAGCAGAGCAAATACGGCAAGAGCGTCATAGGCCGCCATCCAGATACCCTGTACAGCGCCTGAAACAGTCTGTACCGAAAAAGGGCGCACCACTACATCTGCCGAAAGCGCCAAAAAAAGTAAAGTAGCCAGACTGGTTCGGCGGGTGGCCTTGCGGTCGTTCATGGCGTGTCCCCCTTTTCGTCCTGCGGAAGGTCCCGCACGGTGAATGTCTTTTCGGCCAGCGAGGGCCACGCAAGGCGAATGATTCCGTCACGCAGAAAACCGCCGGTAGAGGGCGCAATAGGCGCAAGATACGGGATGCCGAACGCATGCATGCCGCTGGCCGACACCAGCATGCAGAAAAACATGCCTGCAATGCCCAGCGGGCCCAGAAGCCCGCCCGCCAGAATGAATAAAAGGCGCAGCACGGTAATGGGCTCGTACAGAGAAGGCACCACAAAGGTACAAATGGCCGTAAGCGCCGCCACAATGACAACAGGCGTGCCCACAAGCCCTGCCGACACCGCAGTGTCCCCCACAATAAGCGCCGCCACAAGGCTGACAGAATGGCCGATAGGTTTTGGAAGGCGCAGGCCTGCTTCACGTACAATTTCCAGAAGGAAGGTGACCAGAATGGCCTCCAGAAAAAGCGGAAGCGGTGTGGCCTGTTCGCTGGCCGCTATTTTGTAAAGCATTTCCTTGGGCAGCAGCTCCGGCGTGAAATTCGCTATGCTGACAAACACCCCCTGCAGCATCACAGCTATCAGAAAGGCGGCATATTTCAGGCAGCGCACCAGCGTGGCAAAATAGGCTTTTTCTGAATAGTCATCCATGCTGGAAAAATTTTCACTAAAAAAATAAGGGATGAGCATGGCAAAGGGGCTGCCGTTCGCCATCAGCACAATTTTTCCCTCGCATATTTTTGCCGCGGCAGTATCGGGCCGTTCCGTATAGCCCACCGATTGAAAAAACGAAAAATATCCGCGCTGTAAAAAGGGTGCAAGATAGCCGGTATCAAACAAAAAGGGCAGCCTGGCTTGGCTGGCGCGGCGGCGTATTTCATCCAGCAGGGGCTGAGACACAAGCTTTCTGTCATATAAAAGTGCCAGTTCCGTCTGTGTTTTTTCGCCGCAGGTAAGCGTTTCCGCCATAAAGGTCTCTGTGCGCACCAGCCGGCGCACCAGGCTGATGTTTACGCGCAGCAGCTCTACAAAGCCCTCGCGCGAGCCGCGCAGGTTATTTTCCCCGCTTGGCTCAGACACAGAGCGGAACTGCATGCTTTGGGTTGACAGCACCAGCGCCTGTGCCGCACCGTCTATCAGAATCACGCTTGTTCCCGCTGTAAGCTGGGTGCGCACCTCTTCAAAGGTGCTTAGAATGTTTGACTCAAGCGGAATGGCTGTCCTGTCGTGCAGAAACGCCAGCAGCTCTTTTCCGTCGCGCGGCATCACCTGCGGCTTTGAAAGAGAATCCAGCATCATGATCCACAGCCTTTCAATGCTGGAAAGCCCCTCAAACATGCAGATACAGCAGGGGATCCCGCAAAGCTGCACGTCTTTCATATACAAATCTACCGTCCCGCCGAACTGCGCCTCCAGCACCTGTTTGTTCTGCGCAAGGGTTTTGGAAAGCTTTTCGCCCATGTTCCCACTCTCCTTTTCCTGTATCAGTATGGCGGAAAGTGTTTGCATTTAAACCTTTTCGGGCATATTACAGGCAGTTCCGTTTTGAGAAGGAGGCATATTTGTGTTTCTGCTGGTGCTTCGTACGCTTGTGGTATATGTGCTTATTGTAGCCGCTATGCGCCTGATGGGCAAAAAGCAGCTTGGCGAGCTGCAGCCCTCCGAGCTGGTGTCCACCATCCTCATCTCAAACCTTGCGTCCCTGTCCATCGAATCACCGGATGTCCCCCTCGTCACCAGCATGCTGACGGTGTTTCTTATTGTTGCCTGTGAGATACTTGTCTCTGCCCTGTGCGTAAGGTTCCGCCGGGCGCAGCGCCTTGTATCCGGGCGGCCGCGCATTGTGATGCGCGAGGGCGTGATAGACCAAAAACGGCTGAAAGAGCTGCGCTTTACGCCTGACGATCTGCTGGAGGCCCTGCGCGCAAAGGATATTTTCGAGCTGTCGGATGTTGCGCTGGCCATCGTGGAGACGAACGGCAGCGTCAGCGTACAGCGCACTTTTGAGGCAGACAGCGCCGCCAACGGCGCGCTTGGGCTGAAGCCGCCAAAAGCAAAGCTGCCCAGCCTTCCCATCATTATTGATGGAGACTGGGCGGACGATTCACTTGAATTTTTGGGCCTTACGCGGGAATGGGCGCTGAAGCAGCTTCGCCAAAAGCACACGGCGCTAGGTGATGTGCTTCTTTTTCTGTGCAACGACGCCGGAGAAACGCAGCTTGTAGCAAAAAATGCGCAGAGAGAAAAAACGAAAGGAGGCGCCTGATATGCGCCGCACCATTGCCGCCTTGCTTATTTTTGCCGCCGCACTGGGGTTCAGCGCCTGCTGCGAAGCATATTCCCTCCGGGTGACACAAACCCTTTGCAGCAGCGCCCAGGCGATAAAACAGCAGGCCCAGGCAGGAGACTTTGCCGCCGCAGAGGCCGCGCTTTCGCAGACAGAAGAATACTTTTCTGCACATCAGGCCGGGCTGGAGGTGTTCAGCCAGCGCACCGGCGTCAGCTCCATTGCCGTCAGTCTGGCGGGCCTGCGCGGCTTTCTGAATGAAGAAAACCTGCCGGACCTTGTGAGTGAGGCCGACAGGTTTTGTGCGCAGGTACAGGCTGCGCGCCATTTATTCTTTGTTGTGTTTTGAGCGTTTGGCCAGCAGCTCGGAAAGCTCGTTCATAAATGTGTCAATGTCGCTGAACTGGCGGTACACCGAGGCAAAGCGCACGTAGGCGACCTCGTCAATTTTCTTCAGCTCCTGCATGGCAAGCTCGCCGATGTGCATGCTGGTGATTTCCCGCTCGTATGAGTTCAAAAGCGCCTGCTCAATATTGTCTACGGCTTTTTCCATCTGCTCGTAGGAAACAGGGCGCTTTTCACACGCGCGCAGCAGGCCGTTCAAAAGCTTCTGACGGTTGAAGGCCTCGCGTGAATGGTCCCGCTTCACCACCATCAGAGGCACCGTCTCCACTATCTCATAAGTGGTAAAACGCTTCTGGCACGAAAGGCATTCGCGCCGCCGGCGGATACGGCTTCCATCGTCCGCCGGGCGGGAATCTATTACCTTGGATTCTATCTCGCCGCAATAAGGGCACTTCATGGGTAAACCTCCTCCTGCTCTGCTGTGGCCGGCCGCACCATGCCGGCCCGTATCTTGTGTTTCATTATGGCACAAACTGCCTTTTTTTGCAAGTGATAATGCCGTTGCAGGGGCCGCTGCATACAAAGGTATAAGAAAGCTGCGGCTTTCAACAAAAGCACTCGCTAATAGCGCATATATCATGGCAGAATTCGGGCTCTTTCTTTCACAGTCAGGCTTGGCAAAGCCGTATACATCTTCATTCATTTCCAATGAGAAATCCACATGCCATGCGGCCCACAGCGCATGAGTAATACCCGCCCGGTTAAGGTGCCGGTTATCCGAATTGTCTGCAACGATATGAGAGTTTTTTCAGGCAGCAAACAACGCGCTTACTGGTTTCAAAGCCTCCGCCGCAGGGGTAACCATCGAAAGAATGCGAAAGCATCATACGCGCCATGGTGGAGCCGAGTGAAACCCGGCAGCATAACAGCACCTGCCTTTTCATTCAGCCTCTGCCGCACCCCGCAATGTAATTCAAAAAGACAGAACGGTGTACTCCCCTCTGTTTTGCAGGCAACACCTCAGCAGCAGCCATTTTGAATCCATCTGCGTTCCAGCTCATGCATTTTTTCGCCTTGGTCGTCAGCGGCCGCTGACGGCCGGCCCGCTGTATTACCTGCCTTCTTTCCCTGTCAAAAATTGTGCGGCCGCGGCCCGCACTGCCTGAATCAGTTCACGCAACACTGGATACTGGCGGTATGCCTGTCTTTCATAAAACAGGCATACGTTCACTTTCGCCTCATAGTTCTGAAAAGGAAGGTAAAGCAGTTCCCCGCTGGCCACACTTTCATAACGTTTGCAGGCTGGGTAACAGGCAATTACATATCCCTCTGGATATTTTCGCAGCAGCTCAATCACATTGGATACAGTTTCCACCTGAACCGTTTTATTGAACGAGGCTATCTTGATGATATCCTGCAGCACCGGCGCCATAAACTCCGGCTGTTCGCGCATCTCCCGCAGATTAGGCGCAATGAAATAATAGTTGCGCAAATCCTCCTGCGCAACCGCCTTGCGCCGGGCAAGCGGCCCGTTTTTATTTACAAGGCAGCCATATTCACCTTGCAGCAATAGAAGCTGTTCGTACCCCCCCATATTTTGGTATATTTGCCATTATTTGCTTTTTCGCAAATTGCCAGTGCAAGCACCGGCTTCCGGCTGTCATGAGAAAGATATATCTCTGGGCACGAGACGGTAGTGTAATTGATATTCAAATCTGAATACTTTTCCTTGAACTGCAGGATGATGTCCGGAAACAGAAAACCGGAGAGAGATGTATGGGCATATACATCCACCACATTCAAAAAATTCTGACGGGCCAAGGCCAGCCAGCCGTAGTAATATTCCACCATCTGCCTGGCTTCGGGCAGAATTTTTCGCCCTGCCTCTGTCAGAGTGATGCCTGCCTTCGTTCGGTGAAAAAGGGGCAGCCCAATCTCCTTTTCAAACAGATGGAGGGCCTTTGTCAGGCTGGGCTGGGCAATGTACAGCTTTTGCGCCGCTTCGTTGATAGATTTCGACTCTGCCAGCGCAATGAAATACTCCAATACCTTCAGTTTCATAATAACTCCTCCATGTTATAGCTTTTTTTCATAACACTGGAATTTTTATGTATTATACAGAACTTATTATTGATGTTACTATAATTTCAGTTAGTTTGTCAAATACAAACGTATTTTGACAATTTCGTTAAATTCGAACGGAAAGAGGAGAGTTATTATGACCAAGCGTGAAAGATTCATGAACTTCCTGGCGAGCAAACCGGTAGACCGCGTCCCCGTTGCGTTTTTCCATCACTTCTGCCCTCCTAACGAATGGGGCAAGGGCCTTGAGAATCAGGAGGCTTTTGAACGCAACGTCATCGGCCATAAGCTGGCCCGGGAAAAGTTTGACCCGGACGTAATCAAAATCATGAACGATACTCTGATGATTATTCCGGTGGATGTTTCCTTTGTAAAAACGGCAAGCGATTTGCGCAACGTACATGCCCCCTCTGTGGATTCTGCCTTTGCCAAAAAAACGCTGGAGCTGACTAAACGGGTGCGCGCCTTCTATGAGGATTCTGACGCTCCCGTGTATGCCACCGGCTTCTCTCCGTCCCAGGTGCTGCGCAACAGCCTGTGCATCGGCGGCGTGCCGGGCGAAGGCGACGAAACCCGTATGCTGAAGTTCGTGGAGGAAGACCCCGACGCTGTGGCCGCGGCCATGAAGAACCTGTGCGAAGGCATCTGTGCCATCAACGAGATGCTGATTAAAGAGGGCGGCGTAGACGGCATTTACATGAGTGTCAGCAACCAGTCCAACTTCTTTACGGACGAGTTCTACCGTACTTATGTGGCCCCTTATGAAAAAGAGGTTATGAAAAACGCCAACAAGCTGAGCAGCATCAACCTGCTGCACATCTGCGGATATCACGGCCGTTCCAATCATCTGAGCCTGTTTACCGACTTTGAAGCGGCGGCCGTCAATATCGCTGTGTATGCCGAGGGTGTTTCCCTGAGCGAAGGCAAAAAGCTGTTCGGTGGGCGCCCTGTATTCGGCGGCTTTGCGCAGGACACCGTTATCTATAAAGGCACTGAGCAGGAAGTGAAGGAAGCCGCGTGGAAGATTCTGGACGAATGCGGCCAGATCGGCGTGATGCTGGGCGCAGACTGCACTGTGCCCAACGACATCGACGACTCCCGTCTGGAGTGGGTTCGTCAGGCCGCCATTGAATATGCCGCAAGGAAATAAGGAGAACTGTACCCTATGTTAACACCCGATATGCAGGCCGCCTTTGTCTCTATTCTGAAAGAGGAGCTGGTGCCCGCCACCGGCTGCACCGAGCCCATCGCCATTGCCTACTGCGCCGCGAAGATGCGTCAGGTATTGGGGGCCCTGCCCGAAAAAATTCTGGTAGAGGTATCCGGCAATATCTTGAAAAACGCAAAAAGCGTCGTAGTGCCCAACACCGGCGGGATGAAGGGCGTGCAGGCCGCAGCTGCGGCCGGAATCATAGCTGGCCTTGCCGACCAGGAGCTTCAGGTCATTTCGTCAGTGCCTGAATCGGCTCATGCCGGCATCGCGGCCTTTGTAAAGAACACGCCCATTCAAGTGGCCTGCCCCGAGACCCCCTGGCTGCTGGACATCCAAATTACCGGCTGGGCGGGCAGCGACAAGGCGGTTGTCCGTATTCTGGACAGCCATACCAACATCGTCTATATCGAAAAAAACGGCGTTGTAGAGTTAAAAAAAGAGATGCAGGCCGCGCCCGGCGAAACAGGCAGCTTCCGTGAGCTGCTCACCCTGAAAAATGTGCTGGACTTCGCCAGCGAAGCAGACCTGTCGCTGGTGTCCGATTTGCTGGACCGCCAGATCCAGTACAATTCTGCCATCGCCGAGGAAGGGCTGAAAAACAGCTGGGGCGCCAATATCGGCTCTACTTTGCTGAAGGAGTATGGCGGAGACATTAAAATTGAGGCCCGCGCATGGGCTGCCGCCGGCAGCGACGCCCGGATGAGCGGCTGTGAAATGCCAGTAGTCATCTGCTCGGGTTCCGGCAATCAGGGAATGACCGCTTCCCTTCCGGTTATCCGTTACGCAAAGCATCTGGGCGCAACGCAGGAGCAGCTCTATCGGGCGCTGCTGGTCAGCGATTTGGTGACCGTCTACCAGAAGGCCGGGATCGGCCGTTTGTCCGCTTACTGCGGCGCCGTCAGCGCAGGCGTGGGTGCCGGGGCCGGTATCGCCTATCTGCAAGGGGCAGACTACAACGCCATCGCCCATACCATCATCAACGCTGTGGCCATCCTCTCCGGCACCATCTGTGACGGCGCCAAGCCGTCCTGCGCTGCGAAGATTGCTTCCAGTGTGGAGGCCGGCATTTTGGGCTACCTGATGCACAAAAACGGGCAGGACTTCAAGGGCGGCGACGGTATTCTGGCCGATGATGTGGATAATACGGTCTCCAATGTGGGCGTTCTAGCACGCAAAGGCATGCTGGGCACCGACCGGACTATCCTCAGCATCATGGTCGGGTAAAAGGCTTCCCTTTGGCCGTTCTTATCAAAGAAAGGATCGTTCCATGAATTCATTTGTTTATGATATTCCCACCAAAGTTTACTTTGGCCCCGGCCAGCTGCATCATCTGGGCCCGGAGCTAGCCGCTTACGGCAAGCGCGTGCTGCTGTGCTACGGCGGGGGCTCTATTAAAAAAAGCGGCCTGTATGACCGGGTAGCTGCACAGGTGAAGGAGGCGGGGCTGGAGCTCTTCGAGCTGAGCGGCATCGACCCCAATCCCCGTGTCTCCTCCGTCAACAGCGGAGCCGCCATATGCAAAAAAGAGCATATTGACGTGGTTCTGGCCGTGGGCGGCGGCTCTGTCATCGACTGCGCCAAATTCGTGGCCGCCGGCGCCTACTACGATGGGGATGCCTGGGACTTTTTAACCGGGAAGGCCAAGGTTGGTAAATGCCTGCCCCTCATCAGCGTTCTCACTCTGGCTGCCACCGGCTCTGAGATGGACGGCACCAGCGTCATCAGCAACCCAGACACACAGGAAAAACTGGTCAATGCCGACTATGCCATGCGCCCCCGTGTTTCCTTCCTGGACCCCACAGAGACCTATTCCGTCAGCAGGTATCAGACGGCCTGCGGCAGCGCCGATATTTTCTCACACATACTGGAAAGCTATTTTGTCCCTGACAGCCAGCGCATGTACATGCTTGAGCGCGTAAAAGAAGGGCTGATGAAAACCGTCATTGAGTACGCCCCTGTGGCGCTGGAACACCCCGATGACTATGAGGCCCGCGCCAACCTGATGTGGGCCAGCTCCTGGGCTATCAACGGCATGATAGGCGCGCTGCAGAAATGTGTGTGGAGCTGCCATCAGATTGAGCATGAGCTATCCGCCATCTACGACATCACACACGGTTTGGGTCTGGCAATCGTCACGCCCCGGTGGATGCGTTATGTACTGGACGAAGACAGCGCGCCGCTCTTCCGGGAATACGGCGTGAACGTCTTTGGAGTGGACCCCGCCCTGCCCGCCATGGAAGCCGCCGAAAAGAGCATTGCTCTGACGGAAGATTTCCTGTTCGGCAAGCTGGGCTTGGATTCTACCCTGACGGCTATCGGCATCGATGCCAGCAACATTCCCATCATGGCCAAAAAAGCCTGCGGCGGCGGTATTCTGGCCGGTTACAAGCCTTTGAACCAGCAGGATATTGAGCAGATTTTGACCATGTGCCTGTAAAAACGCTGTATTCCCCTCCTCTCGTTCCGCCCTTCCGGGCGGTTCCAGCGGGAAAGGCTTCCGCCGCGGCTGGCCGCGGCGGGGGCCGACCCTTGAAGATCGGAATCAACTACTACGGATTTTATGAGGAGAATAATCATGCAACAAAAAGAAAAATCAGGTTTCGCAAAAACATTTGCTATTTGGTTCGGCCTGGGCGCGCTGATGTTCGGCACGTTCTGCGGCGCCAACATGGCTTCCGGCGTTTACGCCTCTACCTATATTGTCACCCTGGGCGGCGGCTGGGCCCTGGTGTGGCTGCTGATGTTCTTCGCGGCCATGTCCTTTTTCTGCAGCGTGGGCCTGAACTTTGTGCGGGCTTACAAAATTACCAATTATAATGCCTATTATCTGGCGCTCTATGGCCTGCAAAAGCCGGGCGCCAACCCTATATTGAAAGGTATCGTAACTGTATTCTTCGATATTTACACCATGATGATGGGCCTTGTTACCGTGGCAGCCACCGTGGCGCTGTTCTCTGAATTGATGAACACGCTTCTGGGTATCCCCTCTACAATTGCCAGCATTGCCGGTGTGCTGCTGTTCGCTGTTTTGACTATTTATGGGGCCGGATTTCTGCGCAAGTTCAACACCCTGATGACCGTCTCTCTGATCGTATCTCTGGTTGCCATTCTGGTTGCCGTTATCAGCATCCGGGGCGATGTGCTAATGGAGCGCATCGGCAATTTTGACATTGGCTTGGATTGGACCGGCACCACCGTGGCCGCCCACTTCTCCATGTTCTTCTCGTACTGCATGACCTGCTCGTCCTGGGGCTCCACGCTGAGCAACTATTCCGACCAGATCCGCGGCCAGAAGGATGCCATCGGTTCCGGCATCACCATCGGCCTGCTTGTCACTCTTCTGTTCGCCATGACGGGCGCCATCGTGCTGCCCTTCATGCCGGAAATCATGGCCGGCACGCCAATTCTGTTGATTTGCCAGCAGTATCTGTCGCCCATCCTCACTGTCATTTACTGGATCGTTGTGGTATTGTCCGTGGTTTCCACCGCCCCCAGCTTTACATATAACTTTTCCAACCGCTGGGCCACTGTGTGGAAAACCGAAAAGCTCAGCCATAAGGCCAAATTCTTTATTCTCTCCATGGCTTTCCTGCTCACCTGCTGGCTGATTTCCGGCGTGGGCCTGGTGGCTATCGTACAGAAGGGGTACGTCATGCTGGGCAATGTGGCCCTGTTCGCCGTGGTAATTCCTCTGCTTATCTCCATCTACCGCGTGTGGAAAAAGGACCATTCCGAGAAAGAGAACGCACCTGAAACCTGATGTTGCCTAACGGAGTGTTCTTATTTCATCTGCCCGCGCAGCTCTGCCGAATTTCACGGCAGGCTGCGCGGGCCCTTTTGTTTTCCCCCTGCCTGACTACTTGGTACACAGCAAAGCTGTGGCCGCAGAGCACTCTACTGCCCTCATTGATTCCGTCCGACCATCAGATACTGTGAACACTATTTGTCCGCATTGTGCCGTTGTTTGCTCTTTCTGTTCAGAGGCTCGCAAAGGCTGCACAGCCTGACGCATATATGCTTCTCCCCAGCCCCAGAAAATTATAAGCGGCCGCTGGATGCAACCATTATCCCCTGCAGGCCGTTATATGATTAGACTGAATCATCGACCGCATTGAGCCGGACAGATATAAAAAATACTGCTGAGCTTACCTGCCAAGCCGATATTGGCAAGCCAAATAGCTTGATAAAACTGTTAGGCACAAAAACCGCACCGTTTTCATGAAAACAATTCATCAGGTTTGAAAAAATACGGTTTAAGCTGCCGCAGCACAATCTCGAAAAGTCAGAAGAAGCTCAGCTAGAAGCAGCCTGCGTCTCCGAAAAGCAAAATTAAGGTGTGAACAAGCAAAAAAGAAAAGCCCGTAGAACGTGAATTCTACAGGCTTTCTTGTGGTGGAGATGACGGGAGTCGAACCCGTGTCCGAAAAGAGCTCTGCGCTAGTATCTCCGGGTGCAGATACGCCTACAGGGTTCCCCCGGCGGCAGGCGGGC
>OFMI01000317.1_pt1 | contig 44304 bp, 38 predicted proteins | sample 1541741 | NCBI WGS metagenome assembly OFMI01 (sample SAMN04209219, study PRJEB22552) | human gut metagenome | biome: gut; material: feces | host: Homo sapiens | place: USA: Oklahoma | reverse complement strand
AACAGACGGCTTAACTCCACGGCTTTTTCTGTCTACTATCTCTTGACTACTTCACAATTTGCGCCCGGTTTTCTTATACATTCGCCTCAACGGCGCTGCACAGGAACTGCGCGGCGCCTGCGCCTGCGGCGCTGTCATAATATGCGGTGAAGCGCTCGTCCTGCAAATACAGGCGGGCAAGACCCTTGTGCGCGGCCGCGGAGTAGTGCGGCCATGTGAAGCACAGCCATTCCTTGTGAAGCTGTGCGGCCTGCCGGCCCATGCTGCCGCCGGGCGCCGCGTTTTGGCTTACGGCCTCGCGCAGCAGGCCAAACAGCTTTTGCTCGGCGGCCTGCATTTGGGCAAACTGCCCTTCGCTCAGGCCCATCAGTCTGGCATTTGCGGCGTCCACAGCCTCTTCGCCATAGGCCTTGCGCGCCTCGGCGCCGTACTGCGCCTCGTTTTTTTGCACCAGCGCCTGCTTAAAACAGGCAAATTTTTCAGTGTCCTGCATGGAAACTCCTCCCTTTTCCCGTTCAATGGTTTTATCCAGTGTGGAAAGAAGGCTGTCCAGCGCATCGCGCCGGGCCAGAAGCGCCGCGCGGTGCGCGCGCAGGGCGGCAAGGCGCGCCTCGCCGCGCAAAGCGGCCAAAGGGCGTATCTGTGCCAGCGGCATGCCCAGCGCGCGGTAGAACAGGATGCTCTGCAGCGCATCCACCTGTGCCGGGCCGTACAGCCGGTAGCCGGCCTGCGTGACGCGCGCGGGCGGCAAAAGCCCTATTTCATCATAATAATGAAGCGTGCGCACAGAGACGCCCGCCAGCCCGGCCAGCTGTTTTACGGTGTATTCCATGGCCTGCGGCCTCCTTTCACAGGTGATGTTACACTATGACGCGGCGTGAGAGTCAAGCGCCTTTTTGAAAAAATTCTGCCTGCTGCCACCCGGAAAAGGGCCTGAGAACGGCGCGCTGGCGCAAGCAAGCGCCGGTTTTGGCGCCCAATGCGCGCAAAAAAACCGGCAAGCCGTCAGGATTGCCGGGCCTTTTTCGCACACCGCTCATCCAGAACCACCGGGTCAAAACTGCCCGGCGGCCCTAAAGCGGCAATTTTTGATGCAGAGCAGGGAAGCTTTCCGCAGGCGCCTTTTGCGCCCGCCAGGGAAACCGGAAGAAGCTGTGCGCAAAAATTGCCTTTCAGGGGCGATGTTTTCTTGCGCTGGCGTGCCCGGCGGCGGGGCTTTATGCCCCGCCGTTCTGCCGGATGTGATGCTCTACGCGCCGGATAATCATATCCAGCGCCACCAGATTTTTGCCGCCTTCGGGCACGATGATGTCCGCATAGCGTTTGGAAGGCTCTACGAACTGCTCGTGCATGGGCTTTACCGTGGTGAGGTACTGCTTTACCACGCTGTCCAAGCTGCGGCCGCGCTTTTTTACGTCCCGCACCACACGCCGCAAAATGCGCACATCGGCGTCTGTGTCTACAAAAATTTTCACGTCCATCAGGCTGCGCAGCTTTTCATCTGCAAAAATGAGGATGCCCTCTAGCACGATGACGCTGGTGGGCGCAATGAGCAGCGTCTCGCTGGAGCGGTTGTGCACCGTGAAATCGTACACCGGGCATGCGATGGTCTCGCCGCGGCGTAAAGCGCCGATCTGCTCCACCATCAAATCGGTGTCGAAGGCGTCCGGGTGGTCGTAGTTCAGCCTGCACCGCTCTTCATAGGGCAGCTCGTCGTGGCGCTTATAGTAATTGTCGTGGCTGATGACGGATACATCCTGACCGAAGCGCTCTTTCAGCCTTCGCGTCAGTGTGGTTTTTCCCGAGCCCGTGCCCCCTGCAATGCCAATGATGATGCTGTCCATGCCCACAGCCTTCTTTCTGCGCCGCGCGCTTTTGTTTTTTTCAGTATAGCAAAAAAACAGGGCAAAGAAAACCATTTTGAAGCAAAAAACGCCCCGCTGTGCGGGGCGTTTCGTGCGGAAGGGCCTATTTCTGCTCTTCCCAGATGGGGTGCTTGAGCATCCAGCGGCCATATTCGTCCTTATAGAAGATGTCACGGTTGTAAAAGCCGTCCATGATGTGCCAGAACTCGGCCTCCGTATAGCCGCAGAACTCGCAGAAATCGCGCACGCACAGCGGGTCCAGATAGCCGTCGTGCTCTTTTACAAGGCGCACGGCCTCGTCGCGGCTCAGCATGCCGTAGCGGATATAGCGCGCGGTATAGTCTGTGGCCGTGGCATGGCCGAATTTGGGGTATTTCAGCCACGAGTGCACAAGATACGCGCGGGAATCTACCTGGTCGAAATTCTCCACATGGTGCGTGCGGTCCCACTCGTGGGTGAGGTCGTGGAAGCCGCGGCTTTTGGCAAACTGGTAGTTTTTGTAGCTGTTCCAGGGAAGGAAATAGCTTAGATAAAACGGGTCCAGCCGGGCAAGCTCTTCGGCGGTAGGGGCCTCGGTGAGGGCGAGGTCGTTCTCGGTGACGCCGTAGCTCAGCAGCTCTTCCTTCGGGAAGCCCACGGCCACGCCGTTTTCTATCTGCCCGCGGGCGGAATACGTCTCTTCGTCGGCATTTCCGCCGTATTCAAAGCTCACATTTTCCCCATAGCACAAAAACGGCGTGTTGAACTTCAGCGCCATGTGCAGCGGGAAGGTGTAAATAAGCCTGTCCACATACCAGGTGGGCTTGCCGTACTTTTCAAAAAAGGCGCGCATCAGCTTTTTCTGGGCGCGGATGTTAGGCTTGCAGGTGATGATGGTGCAGCCGAATTCCTCCGAGATGTTTTTCAAATTGTGCTTGCCTGCCTCTGTCATGGGGAAGTTGTCCTCGGCAGAGAACAGGATGGGGTTCATGTGCATCACTTCTTTCAGGATATGCACCTGAAAGTGGCTGTCCTTGCCGCCGGAGACAGCCACGGCGCAGTCGTACCCGCCCGGGCCGTTCATGCCGCGGTATTTGTCGCACAGCGCCTCAAATTCTTTCCAGCGCTTGTCCCAGTCGATATTCTTCCGGCTTTCGAAGTGGCGGCATGCAGAGCATACGCCCTCTTCGTCGAACGTGATGCCGGGGCGTGTGTCCGGCATGGTGCATTTTTTGCAGTATTTCATCCCAAAACCCTCCTTTGTGTGCCGTCAAATTGGTTTGGCCGTGTTTATTTTACCCCATCTTGGCACGCAACACAAGCAAAACGCGAAAAACAGGGAAAATACTGTGGGCCTGCGCCGGAATGTTGAAATGTTCACAAAGCGGCGCTAATATTTTAGAAATACCGCGCGGGCGCAGCAGCGCCTGCGCGGCGCGGGAATGTTTTGTGCGCCGGGCCTGCCCGGCGGGAAAGAGGCTTATGATGGATGTATTGCAGCAGTTTACACAGATTTTGTGCGGTAGCTTTGACAACGCCGCACAGTTCCGGGAAATGCAGGAGAAGGGGGAGGCCGCCTTTCCCTATGCGCGCCATGTGAACACACCCTGCAACGGGAAGATACGCGGCCTGCCGCAGGGCTTTGAGGGGGTGTTTGTGGTGGAGGAAAGCTACTACACCGTAAACGGCCGCACCCATGCCTCGCCGCATCTGTTTCTGTTCACACAGCAGGGCAGGGATGTGAAGCTGACCTCTTACGAGCTGCCGCAGGGCTGTGACAAAGCGGGCTTTACCTTTGAGACGATGGGCGAGGTGGAGTTCGGCGCCCTGCAGCCCTCGCGGAAATTTACGCCAGCCGTGTACACCTGCCGCGGCGGTGTGTGGGAGGGCGGCAGCACCAGCATGTTCACGCCGGCGCTGAAATTTACGCTGTTCGAGCGTTTTTCCAGCGAAATGCTGGAGGTGTCGGAGACAATGGAGATGAACGGAAAGCGCACCTTCGGGTATGATGTGCCCATTTTATACCGCCGGGCCCAAGGCCCGGCGCAGGCATAACACAAAAGGCAGGGGCCCTGCAAAAGCGGCCCCTGCCTTTTGTGTAAGCTTCCGCTTTGTTTTTCACACAAAGCGGCGTATTTTTTCCTCCATGGCGCGCACTTCCTGTTTTGAAATATGGGCCTTGTCCACATAGCCGTAAATACGGCCTGCGAAATCGGCAAAGCCCGGCGAAAGGCGGCGCAGCTTTTCCGGGTGCAGCCCGCAGGCATACATGGCGTGGATGCCCACCAGCGCGCAGAATTTCAGGGTGTTGAAATGCGGGCGGAAGGGCGGGGCGAACGGGTCCTGCCGGGGGGGATTTTTATACACGTCCTCCAAAAGGTCTGCCATGCGGATATAGCTGGGCGTTTCGCTTTTGTCAAAATAGCCCTCTATCATTTCTCTGGAAATGGGGAAGGGCGCCTGCGGCGTGTCCGCCGCCGCGGCAAACGCCTCGTAGGTGGTGCAGTATTCTGCGCCCTTATAAATGACGGGGTCATATTCGTGCTCGACAGGCACAGGGCGCAGGATATGGCAGCTTTTGCCCGCAAAATACACTTCGGCAATGGCGGTGCTCATCCAGATGAAGATATTGTCTGCGGCGGTAATCCACTGCTTTACGCTGTCTGCAAAAATCACATGGAAGTTCGGCCGTTTTTCCGACAGCGCGGCCAGCGCAGGGCTGTTCCACTCGGAGGGGTGGCGGCGGTACACCAGCTCTACCTCCGGGTGAAGGGCGAGATACCTGTCGAACCACTCCAGCGTCTGCGCCATGCTGGTGCGGTTGGTGCGTGCGAACTGCGTAAAGTCTTCCCCTGCCATTTTAGAGAGCTCGGCCACCTCTTCGTCGCTCATGGAGCCATAGCCGAACGAAGAGATGTACAAAAACAGCTTTTTCTGCGCGTCCAGCCCAAACTCGCGGCAAAGCGCCTCTTTTGTTTTGAAATAGCCTTTGAATTCCGGGCGCAGAAAATCCATCATCACGGCGCCCGTCACCGGGGCGCACTCGCCCGGCACGCCGTGCGCCATCAGGCGCTGGCGCGTTTTTTCGCCCCAGCATGTCTGCACACACTTTTTTGCGTTGCCGTTGAAATTGAACCAGGGCGCGGCCTCCTGCGTGTCGGATAGCATCTGCTCCCAGTGCAGGTTCACCACTTTGCGGCACACGCCCACGTTGTTGTACACATGGCTGTTGATGGCCTCATCGTCGTACATGCAGCTTGCCACAAGCACCTTCGGCTTTTTCCAGGTGAAGTATTTCAGCTTCTTGCGGTCCAGCAGCTGGTGGATGGCCACGGAATAGCCGCGCTTTTCCAGCTCTGCCTTCAACAGCAGAAGGCTCTCGTATTCGCGCACCACATGCTCATACAGAAACAGAAAATCAAGCGCCAAGCACACCGCCCCCCTCTTTTGCATCATTTTGTCCGAACAGAACTTCGGTGTAGGCGCCAAGGCCGCGCACGGCGTCCAGATGGAAGCCGTCGTAGAACATGTCGTTTTCAAACGTGGCCTCCGGCTGGCACTCGAAATCGCGTATTTGCGCGCCCGTGGCGGCAAGCGTCTCTTTCACGCGCACAAGCTCGCTGCGGATGCCCAGCGCGTCCAGCAGGTATTCCTGCACGGCGCCGTCCACCGGCGGGAACACAAAGGTCAGCTCGATGCCGCGCTGGCGGCAGAACCCGGCCAGCTCCACAAGCGCCTGCAGGTTTTCCTCGTTCACACTGTAGGCCGAGGCCTGCGGCGTCACGTCCTGCAGCGCGGCCAGCACCTCGCCTGCGTTCTGCACACTGCCCGTCTCGTCCGTCTCTACGGCGGGCAGTGTGCCTGCCTTTGCGATGCCGCCCGCGCCGTACAGCGTGGCGAGGTAGGCAATTTGGTTTTTGCGGTAGGGCAGCGCCTCGCCCGTCTCGCTCACAAGGTCGGCTTGCGTCCAGTGGCCCTCATCCCGGCTGGCGCCTGTCTGCACGCCCTGCAGGCGAAGCAGAAGCTCGTTGAGCATGTCTGCATTGCAGTCAAAATTGAACAAATAGGCCAGCGGGTTTTCCACCAGTGTGCGGATATGCTCCATGCGGTTGCGCTCGTCGCCCGTGCGCAGGGTGTAAAAGCTTACTTCAAAATAGCAGGTGTCAAGGCCCGGGTTCTCCTCAGCGGCAAGGTAGAACAGGTCGATGCTCTCGGCCATGGAGGCGCCGCCGAAGGCAAGGTTCGCCCATGGGCGGCCCGTTAGCCGCTCCACCTCGGCCATGTCGAAATGCGCCATGCGCGAATCGCCCAGAAGAATGGCATCCTGCGGGCTGTTCAAATAGCCGCGCACGCGGGTGATGTAAGAATCCTCCTGTACGGCGCCGCCCTTGAGGCCGAAGTAGTCGTACGGCTCAAAATAGAGAAAGACGCCGAAATACACAAGGATGGGCGCGCACAGCAGCGCCAGCACAGCAATGATTTTTTTCAAGGCGTGCGCCCCCTTTCAGAAATTGGCATACAGGAAGCTGACGGCGCCCGTCAGATACCCGTTGTTGAACAGAAAGCCCAGGAAGATAAGCCCTGCAAAGGCATAATAGCACAGCCAGCGCCAGCCCCCCAGCCTCAGCAGCACAGGTGTGGCCTCACCCTGCACGCTGCGGCGCGAAAAACGGCGCACGGCGTCCAGCGCGCAGCACGCGGCAAAGCTGAATGCAAGAAAGGCCGCAAAAGCCGCAGCCAGCAGAGGCTTTGCATTGAAGCCGGCCAGAATAATATCCCACACCTGCGCCAGTGCCCCGCCGGGCGCGCCGCCTGCAAACTGCGCCGTCAGCACATACAGGGCGTCCTGCACGCTGGCCGCACGGAAAAACACCCATGCCGTGTGCACCAGAAGGAAGGTGAACAGACACTGCCACACGCTTGCAAGCCTTCCGCTGCGGCGGATATGAAGCAGGGCATAGGCTTTTGTGCGCGCGGGCTCCAGCACGGCGCCCGCCACCTGATACAGCCCGTGCAGAAGGCCCCAGATGAGAAAGGTGAGGCCCGTGCCGTGCCACAGGCCGGACACGGCGAAGGTGGCCAGAAGGTTGAGATACTTGCGCGCCGTGCCCTTCCGGTTGCCGCCCAGGGGAATATAGACGTAATCCCGCAGCCAGGCCGACAGCGACATGTGCCAGCGCCGCCAGAATTCTTTGATAGAGCGTGAAAAATAGGGCGTGTTGAAGTTCTGCGGCAGCTCCAGCCCCAGAACGCGCGCGCAGCCCTGCGCCAGCATGGAATACCCGGAAAAATCGAAATAGAGCTGGAAGGTGTACGCCAGCGCCCCCAGCGCCAGCACAGGGCCGGAATAGACGCGCACATCGCCCCACACGCCGTTTGCAATGACGGCCAGCAGGTCTGCCACGCACACCTTGGCCAGCAGGCCCTGCGCCATCAGCACAAGGCCGGAGACGGCTTTGTCCGCATCAAAGCGGCGCGGCGCCTGAAGCTGCGGCAGAAAGCTGCCTGCCCGCGTGATGGGTCCGGAGGAAATAAAGCCGAAAAAGCTTGTGAACAGGCAGAAATGCACCGCGCTCTGCGGCACAGGGCATTTTTCCCTGTACACATCCACCGCGCAGCCAATGGCCTGCAGGGTGAAAAAGCTGATGCCCAGCGGCAGTATCAGGGAAAAGCGCTGTGCCGAGGCAGACAGGCCTATGGCCTCCAGCGCCGCCAGCACATCCTGTGCCGCGTTTAACCCGGCCAAAGCAGCCCCCAGCGCCTTCAGGCCCGCCAGCAGGCCCAGGTTCAGCCCCACAGCAAGCCACAGCCTGCGCCTGCGCGCGGCGCCCGCGGCGCGCGCCATCCAGCGCACGGCGGCATAGCTGGCAAGGCTGTCCAAAACCAGCACAGGCAGCCATGCCGGGGTGGCAAAGGCATAGAACAGCCAGCTTGCCGCAAGAAGCACGGCGTTCTGATACTTTTTCGGCACAAGGAAGTAAGCCCCCGCGCAAAGGGGGAAAAATGCAAAGAAGGAGAGTGTGTTGAAGCTCAAAGCACGGTGCCCCTTTTCTTTCGAATGTTTTGCGCCCGGCGCGCGGCCCGCAGGCGGGCAGCCGGTATAAAATACTTTTACAATTATAAAGGCGGGCGGCTTTTTTGTAAAGGAAAAGCCGCCTGCGCCCGGCCGGAAAAGGCGGCGCGGCGCGCCCCTTTCGGTTGATATTTAGGCTGTTTTGTATTATACTGTTTTGTGTCTGTATGCAAATAAACGGCCCGCGCCGCGGGCAAAGGAGAGAGGCAAATGGCCCAAACCGTGATGGTGACAGGTGCGGACGGCTTTATCGGCAGCCACCTCACTGAAGAGCTTGTGAAAAAGGGCGAGAAGGTAAAGGCCTTCTGCTATTACAATTCATTCGGCAAATGGGGCTGGTTGGACACGCTGCCCAAAGACATCAAAAGCGAGATAGAGGTGTTCATGGGCGATATCCGCGACCCGAACGGCGTGCGCACGGCCATGAAGGGGCAGGACGTGGTGTACCACCTGGCGGCGCTGATTGCCATCCCGTTCAGCTATCATTCGCCGGACAGCTATGTGGATACCAACATCAAGGGCACCCTGAACGTGCTGAACGCCGCGCGCGACGTGGGCACGAAGCGCCTGCTGGTCACCTCCACCAGCGAGGTGTACGGTACGGCGCAGTATGTGCCCATTGACGAAAAGCATCCCTTCCAGGGCCAGAGCCCCTATTCCGCCACTAAAATAGGTGCGGACAGGCTTGCGGAAAGCTTCTACCGCTCGTTCGGCCTGCCCGTCACCATCGTGCGCCCGTTTAACACCTACGGGCCGCGCCAGTCGGGGCGGGCGGTGATACCCACCATCATCACACAGCTTCTCAGCGGCGCGCAGGAGATAAAGCTGGGCAGCCTGGAATCCTCGCGCGATTTCAACTATGTGAAGGACACCGCCGCCGGCTTTATGGCCATTGCCGCGTGCGGCAAGGCCATTGGGGAAGAAATCAACATCGCCACGGGCAAGGATATCTCCATCGGCCAGCTTGCCGAAGAGCTGATCCGTCAGATAAACCCCGCCGCGCGCGTGGTGTGCGATGCCCAGCGCGTGCGCCCGGAAAACAGCGAGGTGTGGCGGCTGTGCGGCAGCGCCGAAAAGCTGCATGCCCTCACGGGCTGGCAGCCCGCCTACACCTTTGAACAGGGCCTTGCCGAAACGGTGGAATGGATTCGCGCGCATATGGATTCCTTCCGCACAGGGGCATACGTCCTGTAATTTGATAGCGGTATTATACAAATTGGAGCGAGTTCGGATGCAGCACACGGCCACAGATAGACTGACAAAGAAGCGCCGCGCGGCCCTTTGGGTGCTGTGCACGGTGCTGGCAGTGCTGTGCGCGGTGGCTGTGACATATTATTGGCGCGTATTTTATGAATACACGGCCGTCCCGGCGGGGCGCCTTGCCGTGTGCGCCGGCGCGCTTGCGCTTTGTGGCGCGGCAGCCGTGTGGGCCTGTGTGCACTTGTGCCGCAGCTTTGCCTCGCGCGCTGCGCTGGCCATCCTGCTGTGCGGGGCGCTGTTCTGCTTTGCAAACCCGCCCATGCAGGCGCCGGACGAGAGCACGCATTTCCTGCGTGCCAACGCCGTGAGCATGGGCCGTTTTGATTTTGACTATAACAGAACATACCCGGCGGATGTGAACGCGCTGCTTGCGGCATTTCCCGGCTCGTATGTCAACGCAAACACCACCTTCTGGCTGGAGCATGACGAGGCGGGCCTCCTCACGGGAGGAGGCTCCAGTGAGAATTATGCCATCAAGCAGTTTGCGGACGGCACGCGCACCGGCATTGCAGACGGGTTTGGCCGCTATGCGGCCCTGTGCGAAAGCGGCGATGCGCCCAGTGTGGCCGAGCCGCAGATGTTTCAGGTGCTGCCGTATCTGCCGCAGGCGCTGTGCATGGCGGCGGCGCGTCTGCTGGGCTTTGGGGCGCTGGGGCAGCTGTATGCCGGGCGCCTTGCAAACCTGGCCGTGTATGCGGCGCTTTGCTGGCTGGCGCTGAGGAACTGCCGCCGCTACCAGACGGTGTTTCTGGCGGTGATGCTTTTGCCGCTGGGCCTGTTTATCGCTGCCAGCGCCAACTATGACGCGCTGGTGCTGGGCTGCTATTACCTGGCCGCCAGCTATTACTGCAAGGACGAGATTACAGACAAAGACCTTGCGGTGTTTGCCGCGGCGTTTCTGCTGATGAACGCCGTGAAGCCGTACATCAATCTTCTGTGGCTGGTGCTGCCGCTTATCCTGCCCAAAAAGGCGTGGAAGGCGCGCTTCAAAAAATGGCAGGTGGCGGCTGTGCTGCTGGTGGTGGCTGTGGCGGCTGTCACAAAGCTGGTAGATTGGTACGGCACTGCGCTGCGCTATAATTACCCGGCAGTAGAGAGGTATCTGGGTGACACGGTAAACCAGATGGAGCAGCTTAAATTTGTGCTGGCAAACCTGCCGCGCACCTTCATGGTGTTCGTGGGCTCACTGTATGAACGCGGCTTGTTTTTGGGCGAGCTTGGCACCTTCGGCGCCATGGACCTTTCCATCCCGGTGGTGCAGCTGCTCAGTGTGCTGATGCTGTGCCTTGGCGCGGCACTGGCCGTGCATGAAAAAAGCAGCCTGACGCCCAAGAGCGCAGCCGGGCTTTTGGGGCTGGCGGTGTTCTATGTGTTCGGCGTGCTGGCGGCGCAGTATATCACCTACACGCCGGTGGGGCTGCCCCATGTGGCGGGCGTGCAGGCGAGGTATCTGCTGCCCGCGTTCCTGATGTTGTTCGTGCTGGCGGCGGCGCTTTTGAGCCATGTGCTGGCGCCTGCCCGCGCAGGCGGGCGCCGCGCCGAAGGGCTGGCGCTTTCCGCATGCGGGGCGGCTGCGGCCGTGTGTGCTGTGCTTTTGTTCCAGCACTATTTCGTGGGCCCTGTGTGCATGGTGCCGTAGGGCGCCACCCCTGCGCTGCGCTGCGCGCGGCAAAAAGACCAACGCAGAGAGGATGAACGCTTTGACGGCTTTTCTGGAGTGCCTTGTCACGTTCTTTGCCGTGTGTGTGCTGAGCGTGTTTGCGGCGAAAAAGTGGAGGGTGCCTGCGGGCGCCGCGCCGTTTGCCGTGCTGTGCGGCACAGTGCTGTGGTATTCGGTGATGGCATGCATCGACCAGCTGATGCCCGCGGGCATTTTATGGTTCGGCATGGCTGCCGCGGCGCTGTGCTGGCTTTGGCTGCGCCGCAAACAGCTGGATTTCCGCACCCTTGTCACCCCGGCCACGGTGTTTTTTGTGGTGGCGGGCGTGGCGGTCATTGCCCTTTTGGCAGTGCGCCAGCCCGTGTTCACCCAGTGGGACGAGTTCAGCTTCTGGGGCCTCGCCCCCAAGGTGGTGAAGAGCACCGGCCAGCTTTACACCTATAACCCCGGCGAGATGCGCGTCACCACCTATGTGCCCGGCCTTATCATGCTGGACGAGGCCTTCCAGTTTCTGGGCGCACAGTTCGTGCAGTGGAAGGTGTTTGCGGCATACGATATTCTGATGTTCGCCGTGCTTGCAGCGGGGCTTTCCGTGCTGGAGCGCAGGCACTGGCACATCGCCGTGCCCGCCGCGGCTGTGATGTGCCTTCTGCCGTTTTTGATGACGATGTACTTCCGCGAGATTAATATGGTGACGGTGTATATCAGCGCGTATGCAGACCTGCCCATGGGCCTTCTGTTCGGCGCGCCGCTGGCACTGTATTTTTCGCAGGAGGAAAAGACGCCCGCCGTTTTGTGGACATGCGTGATGGGCGTGGCCTTCGTGAGCATCACCAAGGATACCGGCTTTGCCCTGGCCCTTGTGGCGGCGGCCATTTTGTGCTTCGACATTATTTTTGTGCAGGCGAAAAACAGCGTGCGCCTTACGAAAAGGGCGGGCGGCCTGGCCGCAAAATGGACGTATTCGGCCTGCCTTGTGCTGGCGCCGCTTGTCACATATTTCGGCTGGGCCCAGCACATGGCCATGACGCTGGGCGTCAGCCGCTCGAACCTGGGCGGCGACAGGAACATGAGCCCGGTGCAGCTTTTGCTCACCGGCCTTGGCGAGCTGTTCGGCATTGGGCGCACCGAGCGGTTCTCCCGCGTGATGGGCGAGATGTGGCGGGCATTTTATTCCACAAAGCTCACCATGTTCAATGTGGGCAGCCAGAACGGCGGCGTGGGCCGCATTGTCAATGGTTCGGGCGCCGTGGTGGTGGCGCTTATTCTGGCCATTCTGCTGGGGGCTTTTCTGCTGGAAAAGGGCCGCAGGCGCAGGGGGATTGCATGGTTTTCCCTATGGAGCACACTGGGCTTTGCCGCATATTATATCTTCATCGGCTTCACCTATGTGTATGTGTTCTCGGAAGCTGCCGAAATGACGGATTACAACCGCTATATCTACCCCTATTATACAGGTTGGCTGCTGGCGGCGCTTGCCATTTTTGCGGCGGCGCTGCGGCGTGCGAAGCCGGGTGCGCTGATGCATTGGGCGCTGCTGGCGCTGACGGGCGTGTGCGCCTGGCGCGTGGCCACCTTTGTGCCTGCGGAACTGACGGTGCTGAACGATTTGACAGGCGCGCTTTCCGAGCGGACGAAGAACACCGAGAGCGTAGAGCAGGCCAAGGCCCTGCTCACAGAGGACGACAGGGTGTTTTATATCGCCATGCCGGACAACGGCATCAGCTGGTTCATGGACAGCTTCGAGTTTTACCCAGAAGTGCATGTGGATTACAGCTTCGGCGGCGGCAACTGGATGGATACCACCCTGACGCGCAGCATCGATGTGCCGGCAGATTTTACGGACGAGCAGGTGGAATATTTCCTCTCGCACCCCTTAACGCCGGAGACCGTGTGCGAATATATCGACCAGACGGGCTGCACGGCCGTCTTTATCCGCAAGCTGGACGGCGCCTTCAAGGAACAGTACGGCCATCTGTTCTCGGACGGCCTCGCGGGCGACTGGCAGCTTTACCGCATTGAAAAAGACGAGGGCGGCATGACGTTCGTGCCCGTGCCGGAAGGGGGCAAGATCGTATGACGGGGCTGAGAAAGCTGGCGCACAGTGCTCTTGCCAGCGAAAAAAGGCTGATTGCCCTTTGTTATGTGCTGTTTTTTGCCGTCAGTGTGCTGGTGTGCCTGGCCAGCTTTGCAGAGGACGCCTTTCAGCGCGCGATAGGCAATGTGGTGCCCGCGCAGCTGGATGTGAACAGCTTTTCCCTTATTGACACCCAGCAGACGCAGCCGGACACCTTCATCTCCACCTCGCCGGACCCCCGCATGGTGCTGGAGCCTTCGCCCGCTTATGTGCGCACTGTGACGGTGGACTGCACCTTCAGCAAAGATCCGGGTGAATTCTGCATTTTTTATAAAACCTCGCCCCAGCAGGAGGAGTATGACGCCACGCGCCGCGCATGGGGTTACCGCCAGGCGGACGGCAGCTATACCTTTACGCTGCCCAAGGGCCGTATCTATGGCCTGCGGCTGGACCCCGGCATTTTCACAAACCTTGCCTTTGAGGTGCACAGCATCACCATCAATGCTCCGCGCAGCTTTTTCTCGTGGTTTGCGCCAAGCCCAGTATGGGTGCTGGGGCAGGCGGTGGTGCCGCTGCTGGCGGCGGCTGTGCTGAAAAATGTGCGCGGGCTGTGGGCGCGGCTGGCCGCGCTGCGCAGGGCAGGGCCAGACGCCTGACAGGGCAGCCGCGCAAGGCGGCCGCCGTGAGCACGGAACCGATATGATATAAGGGAAAGAGATGCACAGGAATATGACAGAGAAAAAATTCATCCCGCTGAGCGTGCCAAACTTCAGCGGCAACGAAAAGGCCTATGTGAACGATGCGGTGGTGAGCGAATGGGTTTCCACCGGAGGCAGCCTTGTGCCGGAATTTGAACGGGCAGTGGCCGCTTATGTGGGCATGCCCGGCGCGGTGGCGTGCAACTCCGGCACGTCCGGCCTGCACCTTGCCATGCTGATGGCGGGCGTGGGCCGCGGCGACGAGGTGCTGGTGCCCACGCTCACCTTCATTGCGGCGGTGAACCCCGTGCGTTATGCCGGGGCCGAGCCCATTTTCATCGGCTGCGGCGACAGCCTGTGCATCTGCCCCACGCTGGTAGAGGAGTACCTTGCGCAGAACGCCGAGCTGCGCGGCGGCAAATGCTTCAACAAGCGCACGGGCGCGCATATCAAGGCCATGGTGGTGGTGCATGTGTTCGGCAACATGGCCGCCATGCCCGAATTGATGCGTGTGGCAAAAAAATACGGCCTCACCGTGATAGAGGACGCCACCGAGGCTCTGGGAACAAAGTATACCGAGGGCGAATATGCGGGCAAAATGGCCGGCACCATCGGCGATGTCGGCGTGTACAGCTTCAACGGAAACAAAATCATTACCACCGGCTCCGGCGGTATGGTGGTGTCGAACCACCCGGACTGGCTGGAGCATGCGCGCCACCTCTCTACACAGGCGAAATCGGACGAGCTGAACTATATGCACGACGAGGTGGGCTACAACTACCGCTTGACGAACGTGCAGGCCGCGCTGGGCCTCGCGCAGATGGAGCAGCTTGAGGGCTTCATTGCGCATAAAAACGAAATGTACGATTTCTATTTTGAAAGGCTAAACGGCAGGCACGGCTACGGCATTATGCCGTTCCGTGCGGGCGTGCGCTGCAACAAATGGTTTTACAGCCTGTATGTGTACGACGAGTGCCCGCTGCGCCGCGATGACATCATCCGCGCGCTGGCTGCGGAAAAGATACAGACGCGGCCCATCTGGGGCCTGATTCAGGACCAGGCGGATTACCCGAAGAACGAGCACTACGGCGAAGAGCTGGCGCGCCATTATCTGGCGCGCATCGTGAACCTGCCGTGCTCTACCAGCCTGACAAAGGAAGACGCCCGGCGCGTGGCGGATACGCTGCTGGCGCTGTAAGGGGCCGCGGCGGGCAAAAAGGAGGCGAGCGCGATGCGCATCGACGAGCTTATCATCGGCGAAGACAAAACCGTGCTGGATGCCATGCACCAGCTGAATGATACGGGCCGCGCCATACTGTTCGTGGCGCCGGGCGGCGTGCTGCAGGGCGTGGTGACGGACGCGGACGTGCGCCGGTACATCCTGCGCGGCGGCGCCCTGACGGGCCCTGTGCGCGATATGGCAAACTATTCGCCCAAAAGCCTGCCCATAGAGCGGCGGCGCGAGGCAAAGCGCCTGATGCTGGAAAAGGCCATCGGCGCCGTTCCCCTTCTGGATAAGCAGGGGCGCATTGAGGATGTGGAGTTTGCTGCGGGCCTGGACATCGACACGCGCAAGCGCGCAGACCTGCCTGTGGTGATGATGGCCGGCGGCCTTGGAACAAGGCTGTACCCGTATACAAAAATACTGCCAAAGCCCCTTATCCCCGTGGGCGAGCTGCCCATTGCCGAGCACATCATCCACCGCTTCACGGATGTTGGGTGCAAGCGCATCATTCTGGTGGTAAACTACAAAAAGAATATGATCAAATCGTATTTCAACGATTTAGAAAAGGATTACACCGTGGAATACGCCGATGAGGACGAGCCTTTGGGTACCGGCGGGGGCCTGAGCCTTCTGAAGGGCCGCGTGACGCAGACGTTTTTCTTCACAAACTGCGATATCCTCATCGACGCCGATTTCGGGGACCTCTACCAGTATCACAGGGCACACGGCAATGCCGTCACCATGGTGTGCGCCGTGAAGCACTTTACCATCCCTTACGGCGTGGTGGAGCTGGGCGAAAAGGAAGAGGTGCGCGAGATACGCGAAAAACCGGAGATGAACTTTCTCACGAACACGGGCGTGTATGTGGTGGAGCCGCAGGTCATCGACATGGTAGAGCCTGGCAGGCCCGCGCTGTTCACCGATATTTTGGATAAGGTGCGCGCGGCGGGCCTGCGCGTGGGGGTGTACCCCGTCAGCGAGCACTGCTGGATGGACATGGGCCAGATGGAAGAGCTGGACGCCATGCGCCGGCGCATGGAAAACACATAAGGAAAGGGGCACAGCCATGAGCATCCTCATCATTGCCGAGGCCGGCGTGAACCACAACGGCAGCCTTGCCATGGCAAAACAGCTGGCCGATGCGGCAAAGGCCGCCGGGGCCGATATCGTAAAATTCCAAACCGCAAAGCCGGAGCTGGTTATCAGCCGCTTTGCCGAAAAGGCCGAATACCAGAAGGCGGAGACGGGCGAGGCGGAAAGCCAGCTTGAAATGTGCAAGCGCATCCATCTCACCTTCGACGAGCACGCCCGGCTGAAGGAATACTGCGATTCCATCGGCATCGCGTATCTGTCCACTCCGTTCGATCTGGACAGCATCGATTTTCTGGAGCAGCTGGGCACGCCGCTGTGGAAGGTGCCCAGCGGCGAGATTACAAACCTGCCGTATCTGGAAAAGATAGCGGCCACAAAAAAGCCCGTTATCCTCTCCACCGGCATGAGCATGCTCAGCGAGATAGAGGACGCGCTTTCTGTTCTGGAGGACGGCGGCGCAGGGCCTATTACACTTTTGCACTGCAACACCGAGTACCCCACGCCCATCGAGGACGCGAACCTGCTTGCCATGCAGGATCTGCGCGAGCAGTTCGGCCTGCCGGTGGGCTATTCCGACCACACGGCGGGCATTGAGGCGGACATTGCCGCCGCCGCGCTGGGCGCCGTGGTGATAGAAAAGCACTTTACGCTGGATAAGGCCCTGCCCGGGCCGGATCATAAGGCCAGCCTTTCGCCGGAGGAGCTTGCCGCCATGGTGGCTGCCGTGCGCAGAACAGAGCTTGCGCTGGGCGACGGCCGCAAGCACGTGACAAAAAGCGAGGCCAAAAACAAGCCCATCGCCCGCAAGAGCATCCTTGCAAAGCGGGACATCAAAAAGGGTGAAGCGTTCACGCAGGAGAACCTCACCGTAAAGCGCCCGGGCGACGGCATCAGCCCCATGCGGTGGTACGATGTGCTGGGCAAAACGGCAAAGCGCGATTTTGCCGAGGATGAAAAAATAGAGCTGTGAGCCGGGTGCCCGGCAAAGGGGGCATGTGCTGTGGGAAAAAAGACCGTGTGTGTGGTAACAGGCACGCGCGCCGAATACGGCCTGCTGCGCGGCGTTGTGAAATCGCTGGCGCAAAGCGATGTGCTGGCCGTGCGCCTTGTGGTGACGGGCGCGCACCTTGCGCAGGAGTTCGGCATGACGGTGCGAGAAATAGAGGGCGACGGCGTGCCCATCGCTGCGCGCATCCCCATTTTGAAATTCGGCACGGGCACAGCGCTGGCCACTGCCAGGACGACGGCTTATGCGCTGGAACAGTTCATTGAATATTTCACCGCCCACCGGCCGGACATGGTGCTGGTGCTGGGCGACCGGTACGAGATATTTGCCGCAGGGCAGGCGGCGGCGCTTTTGGGCATTCCGCTGGCGCATATTTCCGGCGGGGATGTCACCCTTGGTGCAGCGGACGATTATTTCCGCCATTGCCTGACAAAAATGGCCTCGCTTCATTTCCCTGCGTGCGAGGAATATGCCGCGCGCGTGGTGCGCATGGGCGAGGCGCCCGAGACGGTGCACTGCGTGGGCGGCCTTGGCGACGAGAACATCCGCAGCCTGCCGCTTTTGGGAAAAGACGCCCTTGCCCAGAGCCTGGGCCTTTCGCTGGCGCGGCCCTATGCCCTTGTCACCTATCACCCCGAAAGGGCGGCGCCAGCCCCGCCGCGCAGTTCCGGGCGCTTTTGCGCGCGCTGGAAAGCTTTGACGGGCTGGACGCCATCTTTACCAAAGCGAATGCGGACGCGGGCGGCGCGGCCATCAACGCCCTTATCGACGAGGCGTGCGCGCAAAAGCCTGGCAGTTGGGCTGCTTTTACAAGCCTTGGCGTGCTGCGCTATCTTTCGGCCATGAAGTATGCGGCGGCTGTGGTGGGCAATTCCTCTTCCGGCGTGGTGGAGACGCCCACCTTCCGCGTGCCTGCTGTAAATATCGGCGCGCGGCAGAAAGGGCGCATCATCTGCGCCAATGTGCTGTGCTGTGAAGCGGACGAGGCCGACATCCGCGCCGCGCTGGAAACGGCGCTGAGCCCAGCCTTCCGCCAGAAGGCCGCCGGGGCAAAAAGCCCATACGACGGCGGCCCCACAGCAGCGCGCATTACGGCGGCGCTGGAGCAATGGGCCCAAAGCCCCGCCTTTGGCCGGCCGAAAACCTTTTACGACGCCCCCTGCAAGGAGGAACAGGCATGAGCTGGGACGAAATTGTATCCGCCCTCTCCATGCTGTGGGCGCGCCAGAAGCCGGAGCTTCTACAGCTTCTGCAGCCGGGGCTGAATAAGGCATTGCGCCTTGCGCTGGTGGGCACGGTGCTGATGGCCGTTCTGCTGGCGGCGCTGCTGGCGGTGCGTCTCGTAAAAAAGCAGAAAAAGGGGCTTGCGGCGCTGGGTATCTGCCTTGGGCTGTGCGTAGGCGCAGGCGCGGCGCTGTACCTGCCGCGCCCCGTGCTGGCTGTCGGTGCGGCCGGGGGCACGGGCGTGTCTGTCTCAGTGCTCAGCGCGCAGGATGCCTTTATCTTTGCGCCCTCTACCCAAGCGCAGGCGAACGCCGAGGCAAACAAGGCGCAGAGCGAGCAGGCCGCCATGGAAAACGAGGCCGGCACGGCACAGACACAGCCAGCGGCCCAAATGGGGCAGGTGCCGGCAGAGGCGCGCAGGCTTACCGTGACGCAGGAGGGGGCAAGCGCCATTCTGCAGGCACTGTGCAGCGCCGCGCGCACGCCCACACTGCGCGAAAACCTGCCGGATGCACCTGGGCAGCAGGCGTTTTACGTCACCCTGCGCACAGGCAATGCGGCGCAGGTAGTGTGCCTGACACCGCAGGCCGCCTTTGTGCAGGCAAAAACAGAGAATGCCGTGGTGTACCGCATTGCGGATGGCGCAGGGCTGTACGAAGCGGTGCGCGCAGCCTGCCTGTGAGCACCCTGTGAGTATATATGGAGCAAAGGAGAATGCCGGATATGGAAACACTGCTTGTGATAGGCCTTGGCAGCATGGGCAAGCGCCGGGCGCGCCTGCTGAAGCGCGCCCGGCCGCAGGCCGCCCTGTGCGGGGTGGACCTTTCCCCCGCGCGCCGCGAAGAGGCTGAAGCCTTGGGCATACGGGCATATGAAAGCCTTGAGGCGGCCCTGGCGGCGAAGGCGCCGCGCGCCGCCTTTGTGTGCACGGCGCCCGTCACCCACGCTGCAATCATCGCCCGGCTTTTACAGGCGGGCGTGCCTGTGTTTACAGAGCTGAACCTGGTGGACGACGGCTACGATGAGCTGACGGCGGCGGCAAGGGAAAAGGGCGTGCCGCTGTTTTTGTCCAGCACCATGCTGTACCGCGGCGAAACGCAGTATATCAAGCGCCGCGTGCAGGAATTTTCAAAGCCTGTAAACTATATTTATCATATCGGACAGTATCTTCCCGACTGGCACCCGTGGGAAAATTACAAAAACTTTTTTGTGGGCGATAAGCGCACCGGCGGCGTGCGCGAAATATTCGGCATCGACCTGCCCTGGCTTCTGGACACGTTCGGCCCGGTGAAGCATGTGTATGTGGAAAAAGACAAGCTCAGCGCGCTTGAAATTGATTACCCGGACACCTATTTCACTGTGCTGCGCCACGAAAATGGCACCAAGGGCGTGCTGGCGGTAGATGTGGTGAGCCCTAAGGCGGTGCGCAATTTCGAGGTGTTCGGCGAGGGGCTGCATCTGTTCTGGGAGGGCAGCCCGCAGTCTCTGGCCGAATACGACTCAGTGAAAAAATGCAGGGTGCCGGTAGATACCTATGCCAGTGTGGAGCACGATGCGCGCTATTCTGATAATATTGTGGAAAATGCCTATGCCGACGAGCTGGCAGAGTTTTTTGCCGTTCTGGAGGGCAGGGGCGCCGCGCGTTACTCCTTCGAAAAAGACAAAGAGACTATCGCCCTGATCGAGCGCATCGAGCAGGCATGAGAAAAACAGAAAGGCGGCCCCGCATATGAAGGTGCTGTTCTGCGGCCTTGGCTCTATCGGCACAAGGCATTTGAAAAACCTGCACGCCGCCGCGGCCCGCAGCGGCGTGGCCGTGCAGGCATATGCGCTGCGCAGCTCTGCGCGCGCGCTTGCGGGCGAAGTGAAGGCTTTGCTGGCAGGTGAATTTTCCGCTCTGCCGCAAGAGGCGCAGTTTGACGCGGCCTTTATCACAAACCCAACAAGCCTGCACTACGATACGCTGTGCGCACTGCGCGGCAAAGCAGGGGCGCTGTTTATTGAAAAGCCCATTTTCGATGCGCCGGGCAAAGACCTCGGCGCGTGCCTTGCGCCGAGCCAGAAGGCATATGTGGCGGCACCCATGCGCTGGTGCGGCGTGATGCTGGCCTTAAAGCGCCTTCTTCCGCAGCTTCGGCCGTATTCGGCGCGGGTGATATGCTCGTCCTACCTGCCGGAATGGCGCCCCGGTGTGGACTACCGCACCGTGTATTCTGCACACAGGGCCATGGGCGGCGGTGTGGCCGTGGACCTCATCCACGAATGGGACTATATGGCCGAGCTGTTTGGCACGCCGAGGCAGGTTTATTGCTTGAAGGGCACCTACAGCGAGCTAGAGCTGGACTCTGACGATTTGGCCGTGTATATCGCGCGCTACGACACGCTGCTGGCAGAGGTGCACCTCGATTATTTTGGCCGCACCTACCGCCGCAGCATAGAACTGTTCTGCAAAGACGGCACCGTTACGGCAGATTTCGGCGCAGGCACTCTGACGCTGGCAGATGGGCGCGTGGAGACGTACCCAGAGCCGGTGAACGCGCGCTATGAGCGCGAAATGAAATATTTTCTGGAATATGCGCTGCACGGCACGGGCGAAAGCGTGAACCCGCCGCGCACGGCGCAGGAAGTTTTGAAAATCGCACTGGGGGAAGCGTAAGGGTATGGAACATGTATTAATCACCATCTGCGGGCGCGCGGGCTCGAAGGGCTTCAAAAACAAGAATCTGAAAATTTTTGACGGCCTGCCGCTCAGCCATTACAGCCTGGCTGCAGCCAAGCTGTTTGAGCAGCAGAACCCGCAGCTTTGTGTGGACATCTGCCTGAACACCGACAGCGAGCTGCTTATCAATACGGTGGTGGAAAAGTATCCCGAGGTGCATGTGCTGCGCCGCCCGCAGGAGCTGTGCGGCGACGTGGTGCCCAAGATGATGGTGTACCAGCACAGCCTGCGAGAGATGGAGCGCCGCATGGGCCAGCGCTATGAGCACCTTATCGACCTTGATATTACAAGCCCCCTGCGGCAGGCGCAGGATGTCTCCGGCGCATACGCTGAAAAGCTGCGCCGCCCGCAGCTGGACCTTGTATTCAGCGTGTGCCCGGCGCGCCGCACCCCCTATTTCAACATGGCAAAGCTGGAGGATGGGCTTGCCAAACGCGTTATCGACCACCATTTCACCGCACGCCAGCAGACGCCGCCCGTGTACGATTTGAACGCCTCTATTTATGTGTTCAAACGCGCGTTTTTGCTGGAAAATGAGACAGGATTTTTGTGGGACGGCAAGTGCGGCATTTACCAGATGTTCGACACCGGCATCATCGACATTGATTCGGAAGAAGATTACCGCCTGATGGAGGCCATTGCGCGCCATCTGTATGCCGCTATGCCCTCGTTCGGTGCGGTGCGCGATGCAGTGAGAAGGTAGGCGGCAGGCATGTTCACCCCTATGGAAGAGCATGAGATGCATGCGCCTAAGCGCTATCTGCATTTTGTGGAAGACAGCCGGGTGCGCGTGTTTACCTGCGCCGGGGCCTCCGGCTGCCCCGCGGCAAACTGGGCTGTGCTGAAGGCGGGGCAAGGGCAGGATGCCGCCGCGGCGCTGGCCTTTGCCCAGGCGCAGTTTGCGCAGGCGGGCGCCCTGCCCCTTGTTGTGTGGGCGCCCGACGCGCTTCCGCTTTCGGCCTGCGAGGCAGTGCTTTCTGAGAGTGGCTATACCCTGCGAAAGGTACCGGTGCGCGAGTTCTGCACCGGCGCCGAGGAAAGCCTGGAGCTTCATGCAAACGACTGCCCCGTCGTTCTCTCTGCAAGCCCCATGCAGGGCGCGCAGGGCCAGCTTCTGGCCGAGAGCTGCGAGGGCTTGCCCGGAAGGGCAGAGCTTTTGAAAAGGCAGCTCCGCGCGGGCGCGCGGGCTTTTTTTGCCTGCAACCGGGCCGAGATACCCGTAAGCGTGTGCCTTGGCTTCGGCTATGCCAGCACGCTGCGCCTGTTCGGGCTGTATACGGCAAAAAGCCAGCGCGGCAAAGGCTACGGGATGGCAGTGCTGCGCGCGGCGGCGCGCTGGGCGCAGGCGCCGGGGCAGGGCTATGAGCCCTTTGCACTGGCCCCGCAGGAAAACGGGCCTGCTGTGCGCCTTTTGCAGCGCGCGGGCTTTCTGGGGCGGCCGCAGCAGCGCTGGTATGCAGTGCAGGGCAATGGCCCTGTGCTGCAGCAGATAGAGACATTGTGGCTGTGAAGTCAGCCTGGGGAAAGGCGGCGTGTGGAATGGCACGGCAGCAGGAGATTTTGGAATTTACGCTGGAGGCAGGCCGCGTGCTGCTGGCAAACGGCGGCGAAATCTTCCGCGTGCAGGAGACCATGCAGCGCATTGCAAAAAGCTACGGCGCGCAGAATTTCAATGTATATGTGCTTACGAACGGTCTGTTCGCCTCACTGAAGGGCGATGAGGGCACCTTTTCCGGTGAGGTACGCAGCGTGAACGTTACGAACATCCACCTCAAGCGCATCGTGGCGGTAAACGAGCTTTCGCGCGCTATTGAGCGCGGCGGCGTTCCCCTGGCAGATGCATTTTGCAGCCTGCGTGCGATTGAGACGCTGCCGGGCTGGCCGTCCTGGCTGCGCGTGCTGGCCTGCGGTGTGGGCGCCGCGGGCTTTGCGTATCTGTACGGCGGCACTCCGCTGGACGCACTGGCCGCGTTGCTGGCCGGCTTTGCGCTGGAGCCGCTGCGCATTTTTCTTGCGCGGCGCGGCACGAACCGATTTATTGAGAACCTGCTCAGCGCCGCATGGGTGGCGGCTGTGAGCGTGGCGGTGGTGCAGCTGATGAACCTGGCAGGCGCCGCATGCAGCATCGACAAAGTAATTATCGGCGGCATCATCCCGCTGGTGCCGGGTATTGCGCTTACAAACGGCGTGCGCGATATTGCGGGGTGTGATTACCTCTCCGGCACAATCCGAGGCATCGAGGCGCTTCTGATAGGCGCTGCCATTGCGCTGGGCGTGGGCTTTGTGCTGGGGGCCAGCGCGGCTCTTCCGGGGGTGATTGTACGATGACGGTGCGGCTTTTGGTTCAGTGTGCAGTTTCCTTTGCGGCAGTGATGGCGTTTGCCATCCTGTTCCATGCGCCCAGGCGCGAGTGGGTGCCATGCGGCCTCACCGGCATGGTGGGCTGGGTGGTGTACTGGCTGGCCGTACAGGGCGGTATTTCAGTGGTAGCGGCCTCGTTTTGCGGCACACTGGGCCTGGCGCTGCTCAGCCGCGTGCTGGCAGTGGTGCGCCGCTGCCCTGTTACAGTATTCCTTACAGGCGGCATTTTCCCGCTGGTGCCAGGCGCGGGTATCTATTATACAGTGTACGCTTTTATCACAGGCGATAACGCGGCCGCTGTTTTCAAAGGGGTGGAGACGCTGAAAATTGCCGGTGTCATCGCCCTAGGCATCGTGCTGGTGCTGGCATTGCCGAAGGGCGTATTCCGCGTGTTTGCCGCACGGGAAAAGCGGCAGTAGGGCGCATGATATAAAATCCATATGGCAAAAAAGGCGTGCCGCTGTCTGCACGCTAAAAACGGGGCGCCTCTTTCACAGGCGCCCCGTTTTCAGTATATGCAGATAGGAGTATAAGTCAGATGAAAGGGTTTTCGCTGGGATACGGCAGATGAGCAGGCTGGTTATAAGAAATATCCCGTATGCCCAAATAGCGGAATAATTCGAACAGAGGCCTTCCCACATGGCGGAAAGCGACTGCACCGTGGTGGGGATACCTCTTTTCGACAAGCACATGGCGATAGAAGCGCCCCATTTGGGGGATTGCAAAAATGCCAATGCCGCCGAAGCTGCGCGTGGGGACAGGAAGCACCTCTCCCTGTGCGATATATGCGCGCAGTATGCCCTCGCTGTCACACTGCAGGCGGTAGAATGTGACGGGGCCGGGGGCGATGTCGCCCTCCAGCGTGCCGCGCGTGAAATCCGGCGCGCTGTCTGCAGGCTCCAACAGGCGGTGCTGGATGAGCTGATATTTTACCGCGCGGCCGCTGCACATTTTGCAGCTGGGCGTGTTTCCGCAGTGGAACCCCATAAAGGTGTCTGTAAGCTGATAGGGGAATTTTCCGGCAATATCTTCCTCATACAGATAGGGCGGCACGCTGTTGTTGATATCCAGCAGTGTGACAGTGTCGCCGGAGATGCACATGCCGATATATTCGCTCAGTGCGCCGTAAATGTCTACCTCACAGGCCACGGGAATGCCGCGCGCCGCAAGGCGGCTGTTGACGTAGCAGGGCTCGAAGCCGAACTGGCCGGGGAAGGCTGGCCAGCATTTGTTGGCAAAGGCCACATATTGCCTGCTGCCCTTGTGGGCTTCGGCCCAGTCCAGCAGGGTCAGCTCAAATTGCGCCATCCGCTCGTTCAAATCGGGGTAATAATTTCCCTCGCCCATCTCTGCCGCCATGTCTGCGCACACAGATGGAATTCGCGCATCGCCCGCGTGCTGGCGGTAAGCAACCAGCAGGTCCAGTTCGCTGTTTTCCTCCACTTCCACCCCCAGCTCATACAAGCCCCTGATGGGGGCGTTGCAGGCGAAAAAGTCTTGCGGGCGCGGGCCGAATGTAATGATTTTCAGCCCCTTCAGACCTAAAACGGCGCGGGCTATGGGGAGGAATTCAGCTATTTTTTCGGCCAATTCCTCTGCGCTGCCCACCGGATATTGCGGGATATATCCGTTCAGACGGCGCAGCCCAAGGTTGTACGAGCAGTTCAGCATGCCGCAATAGGCATCGCCGCGCCCGTCCACAAGGTCTCCGTCGCCCTCGGCCGCGGCAAGGAACATGCACGGGCCGCTAAAATGCCGTGCAATCAGCGTTTCAGGCGTTTCGGGGCCGAAATTGCCCAGAAAAACCGCCAGCGCATTACACCCGGCTCTTTCTGCCTCGGCAACTGCCTTCAGCATGTCGTTTTCATTCTCCACAGCTGCCGGCACCTCATACACGGGCAGGCCTCTTGCCGCACAAGCGGCCGCAACGGCGGCGCGCCGCCGTTCAGAAAGCTGTATGGGAAAACAATCCCGTGAGACGGCGATGATGCCGACCTTCACTTCAGGTATATTTCTTTGCATGTCACTTACCTCCTTGAAACTGCATTGCCTCGCGGGCAAGGTCGATATTTTTTCCGCTCAGGCCCGGATAAGCACCCTGCGCGGCCTCTGCGGAATCGGGGTGCGCCAGAAGCCATTTGTTGCAGGCCCACAGAAGGGCATCCTCCGGCGTGCGGGCCTGGACGGGTGGCCTTGCTGTATTAGTGCCTGCCGGCAGAGCAACCAAAACACGGAAGCCGCGCGCGGCGTCCACATGGCACGGGGCATAGTGCAGGGTAGTGGCGTATATTTCCACCAGCACACCCGCCGGAACGAGAAAGGCCGCTACATATGCGGTGTCCAGCTTCCCCTGCACGGCTTCCTGCTGCCTGGCGACGAGAAGGATGAAATCTTCCGTGCCGAGGTTGAACTCGCTGCTGCGGTGATATTCCAGGCAGTTCAGCTTGGTGTTGCGGCCGTTGCACCAGCCCATCTGCACCGGCATGCCGCCAAATGCATGTGTGCGGAATATCTCTGCCGCAGGCAGTGCCTGCAGTGCGGGGTCCTGCGGGACGTACATGGTGCTTTCTTCCGGCATTGGCGTTTGGCCAAGCGCATGCATCAGCGCCTTATCGGCCAGGCCTTCCGCTACTCTGCCGTAGGGGCGGAACGCCTCGTCATATACAGAATAAATGTGCATTGCCAGCATCCTTTCTTCAGGCCTGAAGTTTTGGGAACAAAGCGCGGCAGGCGGGGTATATCTGCCGGAACTGTGCATACCGCTGCTCGTATTTTTCTGCAAGGCCGGGCTGAGGCAGGACGGTGGCCTTTACACGCACAAGGGTTTGCGCCGCCTGCTGCACATTTGAAAAGCGGCCGCAGGCCACCATGGCAAGCAACGCGGCCCCATAGCCGGGCCCCTCCTGCGTCTGGGTTGTATCCAGCGGGATATTCAGTACATTGGCCAATATCTTTCGCCACAAGGCCGATTTGGCCCCGCCGCCGCATAATGTAGAGCGCGGAATGGAAAGCCCCAGGGCACGGGCAACCTCAAAGCTGTCCCGTATGGCAAAGGCAACACCCTCCAGCACGGCCTGCGTCATACAGGCGCGGGTGGTGCTCATGCTCATGCCAATAAACATGCCGCGCGCGCTTGTGTCATTGATAGGGCTGCGCTCGCCCATCAGGTAGGGAAGAAAAAACACATCGTTGCAGCCAAGTCGCCCGCATTCTATTTTTTCCTGTTCACTGCCGTGGTCTGTGGTTTCCAGAATTTTTTCCATCCACCACTGATTACAGCTTGCGGCAGACAGCATGCACCCCATCAGGTGCCAGCCGCCGTCTGCGTGCACAAAAGAGTGCAGCGCATTGTGGGAATCTGCCTGAAAGGCAGCGGATGAAATGAATACCGTGCCTGACGTGCCGAGCGAGATATTACACCCGCCGTCGCCCACAGTGCCGGTGCCCACGGCGGCCGCCGCATTGTCGCCTGCGCCCGCGCACACTACAGTGCCCTGCGGCAGGCCAAGTGCACGGGCCGCTTCCGGTAGCAGGGTGCCCACGGGGGCATAGCTGGGGTAAAGTGCGGGCATCTGGCTTTCGTTTATGCCGCACAGCGCCAACATGTCCGGATGCCAGCGCTTATTCTTCACGTCCAGCAGCAGGGTGCCGCTGGCATCGGAAAAATCGGTGGCATGCACGCCTGTCATGCGGTAGACAAGGTAATCTTTGGGAAGCATGATTTTGGCGATGCGGCGGAACAGCTCCGGCTCATTTTTCTGCATCCACAGAAGTTTGGGGGCTGTAAATCCCGCAAAGGCGATGTTGGCGGTGCGCTCGCTGAGCACGCTGCGCCCTACCGAGCCATTCAGATAAGCTGTCTCCTGCGCTGTGCGTCCGTCGTTCCATAAAATGGCGGGGCGTATGACAGCATCCTGGGCATCCAGCGCCACAAGGCCGTGCATTTGCCCGCCCGCGCCGACAGCGGCTACCTGGGCCGCGTCATATCCTTGTAAAAGCAGGGGAATCCCTTCCAGACAGGCCGCCCACCAATCTTCCGGGGCCTGTTCGCTCCACCCCGGATGGGGAAAAGAGATGGGATATGTTTTTGATACGGTATTCAGCACGCGGCCCTTGTCATCCACCAGCAGGAACTTGCAGGCCGAGGTGCCGAGGTCTACACCGATATACAGCATGTGCTCCGCCTCCTTCTGTATTTTTGAGTATACGCGCGGCCGGCCGCCTTTTCCTTGACAAATTGGTATAGCCGATTTGACAAATTTGCTGGCGGGAAAGAATTTCTGTTATAGCTATATTGCTTTCTCGAATTTTGTGCAAAATGTTGAAATGAGGGACAGGCGTGAATATGAAACGCCCCTGCGGCGTGGCCGCAGGGGCGTTTGGTATTCGCTAGCGGGAAGAAAGATACCTCTGCTCAAATATATCCAGAAGCTCCAGGCTGCGCCTGCGGGAATAAAACTGCTCCAGCGAGTGCAGGCTGTGGTGGATTTTGGCTTCCTCCTGCACAGGCGTTTGGGAAAGGCGACTGTATGCCTCCGGCGTCATGCCCACCCTTTTCTGGAAGGTTTGAGAGAAATAGCGGTAGTCGGAAAAGCCGGATTCCATACAGACATCCAGCATGCGGCTACTGCCCGTGGCAATCAGTTTGCAGGCGCAGTTGAAGCGCACAGTGTTCACATAGTCCTGAAAGCTTTGGTTCAGCATCTCTTTTGCAAAATGCGACATATAGCTCATAGAACGGCGTTCCATGGCTGCAAAGGTGGAAAGCTGTATCTTGTGCATATAGTTTTTATCAACAAAATCAAGCAGGCGCATCAGCCGTGCAGTGCGGTCTGCCCGGTTGGCGGTTTCCCCGGCAGAGACGCGGTGCACCGGCATACGGGTGAGCAGGCTGTGCAGAACAAGGCACGCCTGGCCGAGGCATTTTAGCTCATAACAGGCAGAGCGTTCCAGGTAGGTGCGCAGCATTGAGAACAGCGTGCGCCGAAGCTGAAGCTGTTCTTCCCCAGTGAGAAATTCTGCGGGGTATATGCTGTCTGCAAAAAGTGCCTCAGAGGAGGGGAACCGCTGCGGCGACATCTGTATGCATAAAAAAGTACAGTCACCCGCCTCTGTTTTACAGAAGCTGTGCGGCTGGTTGGGGCTGAACAGCACAATCTGCCCGGGGGCAATGCGGTGCGCCTGCTTATCGCAGATGACGTTCAGCGGATTGTCCAATGCCCATAGAAGCTCCCATTCCGGGTGCACATGCAGCGTGCGGTGGCTGACAGTGTTCAGAAAAAGGTGAAGCCCTTCAATTTGAGGATGCTGGATAATTTCTAATTCCGGCACGGCATACCATCTCCCCTTTGCGCCAGCCCTTCTTTAATTTGCATGATTACATTATAGCGCCTTTTGCAGCACGCTGCAATGCGCCCCCGTCCACGCGGCGGAAAACAGGGATTGTACAGGCAAGAAAAAGCGGAAAAAAGGGTGAAATACAACGAAGGCTTGCGATTTTTAGCCGATTTTTCTGTGTCTTGGGCGGCCGGACAGAGCTTCTGCCGTTACATTGCACAAATAACTGCCCCCAGAAGTGTGCATAACATAAAATATGGATAAAACAGCTAATTTGTCAAATTTCCAACACAAACTTGTCAAGGCAGGCGCCCTGGGGGAAGTGGTATGGTTAAGATATTCCAATGGTGGCAACGCACGAAAAAGGAGGAATCTTTATGAAATTTCTGAAGAAGTTGTCCCCCGTGAAGTGCCTGGTATTCGCGCTAGTTTTCACATTGATTTTCACAGCGCTGTCCAGTGCGATTCTGCACGATTGGGGCAACATCGGCATTTCGGACGTGGAATTGCAGACGGCGGCCGGCAACAAGGTAGTCGCGCGTGTCTACAAGCCGGATTCGGCCACGGCGGAATCGCCGGCGCCAGCTGTCGTGTTCACACACGGCCTTACAGTGAACAAAGAGAGCTATGCCCAGTACGGCCTGGAGCTGGCACGCCGCGGCTTTGTGGTAATCACGCCGGATATGCTGAACCACGGTGATTCGGAAGTGACAGATGCCGGCACCTACCTTGCACCCTATACTGTCAGCGATGCCTACGGCGCTTTCGCGGCTGTGCGCTACGCCGGCACGCTGGACTATGTAGATAAGGCGCAGATCGGCGTGGCCGGGCACTCTGCCGGCGGCCAGGCTTCCAACAACTGCGTGCGGCTGGACGATGCAGAGGGCACCGGCCTGATTTCCGCCATTTATCTTGTGTCCTCCGACCCCGTCTACACGGATGAAGAGGGCAACTGGGCCAATATTTACGGTGCCCGTGATTTCGGTGTGTATTACACCCTGTACGATCATGTATATTTCAGCGGCGTGGGCCCGGACGGGGCAAAACTTCCCGCGCAGCAGTGGCTTGGCTCTGAAAGTGCAAAGTCTCTGTTCGCTTTCGGGCAGGACCCCAGCGAGTTTGAAGGCGATGCAGTCGTTCCCGGCCATACCTATGTGGGCGAAGTGGACGGCCAGCAGGTAATCCGCCGCGTGAACGCTGCGGAAGAGATCCACCCGAAGCCGCAGGGCGGCAGCAACGCCCTGGCAGCTGTGTGCGACTTCTTCCAGGATGTATTTGAGGCGCCGCACTACATCGTGGGCCAGAGCCAGCATTTTGTGATGCTTACCGTGAGCAACCTGCTGGGCCTGCTGGGCGTTCTGATGTGCTGTGTCTTTGGCGTAGGCTGCCTGACGCGCCTGAAATTTTTTGAGAGCCTGCGCGCCGGTGAGAACGCGGTGCTTCGCCCCGCGCCCGACAAAAAGGGCAAGGTGTGGTTCTGGGTGCTCACTGTTCTGAACTGCGTGTTCGCATTCTGCAGCATCAGCGCCATTTTCTTCCTTGGCTTCGGTTACTGCTGCTCTACTGTATGGGCGCAGCAAACCAGCAATATCTATGCGCTGTGGGCGCTGTTGAACGGCATTTTCATGCTGATTACCTCTTTTGTCTCGTATGCCCTGTATGGCCGCAAGAACGGTGCCACTATGGAGAACTGGGGCCTGAAGATCTCGCTGAAAAACCTGTTCAAGAGCATTCTGGTCGCACTGGCGGCCTGTGCAGGCGTGTTTGCCATTGTCTGGGTGGCGAACAACCTGTTCCGTGTGGACTACCACTATTACCTGTGGGGCCTGAAGAATATCCCGCTTGAAAACCTGGGTGTGTTCTTCGTCTATCTGCCGATGTACCTGGTGTTCGGCCTGGCCGTGTCCATTGCGGTGAACAGTGCCTATCATTGCAAAATCGGCAAAGAACCGGAGTGGGTGAACGACCTGTTCTTTGCGGCGATGAACACGATCCCGGCGCTGGCAATTACGGTGATAGGCTATTACCTGTATGCGCAGTCTGGCCTGAAGCCATTTGTGTTCGGCTCTACCTATACCTTTACTTACACCATCAATGCCATCCCGGTATTCCCGGTGGCAGTTATCCTGATTCGCCGTCTGTTCAAAAAATGCAACAACCCGTATATTCCCGGAATCATCGCCGGCATTCTGCTGTGCTGGCTGCAGGTGTCCTGCTCGTTTACTCTGCATGCCGATATGTACTACGGCCCGGCAGCGGCTTTCCTGCCCTGACAGGCTGTGCGCATATATTTTGCAGGGCGCGCTTTGAAAAGCGCGCCCTGCTTTTTTGCTCTGCACGCAAAAGCACAATATATATGGAAAGCAAAAGATAAAATTGGCGTTTAATACAAATTATTGTGGCGCCTGATATTTCCGGTTGACAGGGCGCGGGCAGTGTAGTAAGATAAATATGCGCCATATGACTGACGGAAGCGGTGGAGAGATACCACGTGGAGTATGGCGCGTGTATTGCCGGCCGTCTGGGCATGCTTTGCCTGGAGGTGCGGCTTTTTTCTTTTTCCGGCGGGCTTTGCCCGCGCGTAGTGAGGGGCATATGACAGGCTATCTCCATTCCATTGAATCTATGGGCAATGTGGACGGGCCCGGTGTGCGCACAGTGGTGTTCCTGCAGGGGTGCGCCCTGAGGTGCCGCTATTGCCATAACCCGGATACCTGGCCCGCCGCGGGCGGTACGCCCATCCTGCCGCAGCAGCTTGTGGAAAAGCTGCTGCGCTATAAGCCCTATTACGGGGCGCAGGGCGGCGTGACCTTTTCCGGCGGAGAGCCGCTTTTGCAGCCGGATTTTTTGTGCGAGTGCCTGCGGCTGTGCCGCCAGGCTGGCATCCACACCTGCCTGGACACGGCGGGCGTGGGGTTTGGCAGCTATGACGGCATTCTGCGTTGGACAGACCTTGTGCTGTTCGACGCAAAGCACGAGGAACCCGGCGGCTACCGGCGCGTGACGGGGTGCGGCATGGAAAAGGCGCAGGCCTTCCTTGAGGCTGTGCGCCGCGCGGGCACGCCCATGTGGGTGCGCCATGTAGTGGTGCCCGGCCTGACGGACGGCGAGGCGCACATGCGCGCTCTGGCGGCCTATGTCGAAACTTTGCCGAACGTACAGCGCGTGCAGCTGCTGCCTTACCACACGCTGGGCGTGAAAAAATATGCTGCGCTGGGCATCCAATACTCTTTGCAGGGCACGCCGCCCATGGACGCGCAGCTTTGCAGGCAGTATGAAGCGGTTTATTTTCCTGCATATGCGGGAAACAGGAAAGGGGACAAAACGGATGATGCAGTATCCGCAGTGGGAGGGCTTTGCGCCCGGTGAATGGCAGCGCAGCATTGATGTGCGCAGCTTTATCCAGAAAAATTTTACACTGTACGAGGGCGGCGGAAAGTTTCTTGCGCCCGCCACAGCCCGCACGAAGGCCGTGTGGAAAAAATGCGAGGCACTTTTGCAGCAGGAGCTGGAAAAAGGCGTGCTGGACGTGGAGACGAAGCGGTTTTCCGGCATTGACAACTTCGAGCCGGGCTACATCGACAGGGACAACGAGGTGATTGTGGGCCTGCAGACAGATGCGCCCCTGAAGCGCATTGTGAACCCCTACGGCGGTATGCGCTGTGCCAAGGCGTCGCTGGAGCAGTACGGCTATGCGTTGGATGAGGAGATGGAGCATACTTTCTCGGAATACCGCAAAACGCACAACGAGGGCGTGTTCGATGCATACCCGGCGCGCGTGCGCGCCGCGCGCCATGCGGGCCTGCTGACGGGCCTGCCGGATGCCTATGGCCGCGGGCGCATCATTGGCGATTACCGCCGCGTGGCCCTGTACGGCATCGATGCACTGGCGGAGGAGAAACGCCGCGATTTGGACGCGCTGGACGGCCCCATGACGGAAGAGCGCATCCGCCTGCGCGAGGAGGTGTCCGAACAGATACGCGCGCTGGGAAAAATAAAGGTGATGGCCGCGCGCTACGGCGTCGACATTTCCCGCCCTGCAAAGGATGCAAAAGAGGCAGTTCAGTTTTTGTACATGGCCTACCTTGCGGGCATTAAGGAAAACAACGGTGCGGCCACCTCGCTGGGCCGCACCTCCACCTTTCTTGATATTTATATCGAACGCGACCTTGCGCGCGGCGCCATCACCGAGGCCGAAGCGCAGGAGCTGATAGACCAGTTCGTCATCAAGCTGCGCCTCGTGCGCCACCTGCGCACGCCGGATTACAACGAGCTGTTCGGCGGCGACCCCACTTGGGTGACGGAATCCATCGGCGGCATCAGCCTAGACGGCAAGCCGCTTGTGACAAAGACGTCGTTCCGCATCCTGCATACGCTGACAAACCTGGGCACCGCGCCGGAGCCGAACCTCACCGTGCTGTGGAGCGAGCATCTGCCCCACAAGTTCAAGCGCTACTGCGCAAAAATGTCCATTGCAACGGATTCCATCCAGTACGAGAACGACGATATTATGCGCCCTGTCTACGGCGACGACTATGCCATCGCCTGCTGTGTCTCCGCCATGCGCGTGGGCAAACAGATGCAGTTCTTCGGCGCGCGGTGTAACTTGGCAAAGGCCCTTCTGTACGCCATCAACGGCGGCGTGGACGAGGTAAAGGGCGGCGTCATCGTGCCAGGCATCGAGCCTCTCTCCGGCGAGGTGCTGGAGTACGACAAGGTGCGCGCCAACTATGAAAAGGTGCTGGAGTATACGGCGGGGCTGTATGCCGATACCATGGACATCATCCATTACATGCATGATAAATATGCCTATGAGGCGGGGCAGATGGCCCTGCATGACACGAATGTAGAGCGCATCATGGCCTTCGGCGTGGCCGGGCTCTCTGTGGCGGCAGATTCCCTTTCGGCTATCCGCTGGGCCAGGGTGCGCCCGGTGCGCAACGCGCAGGGCATCGCGGTGGATTTTGTCATTGAGGGCGATTTCCCGAAATACGGCAACGACGACGACCGCGCGGACGACGAGGCGGTGTATATTGTGAGAAAATTTTCTTCCGAATTGAAAAAGCACCCGCTGTACCGCAACGCCATGCACACGCTCTCTGTGCTCACCATCACCTCGAATGTGATGTACGGAAAAAAGACGGGCGCCACGCCGGACGGGCGCAAGGCGGGCGAGGCGTTCGCCCCCGGGGCAAACCCCATGCACGGGCGCGACAGCCACGGCGCGCTGGCCTCGCTGAACTCGGTGGCAAAGCTGCCTTACCGCGATGTGTGCCAGGACGGCGTATCCAATACCTTCTCCATCATCCCCAAGGCTCTGGGCTGGGATGAGGAGAGCCGCGAGGTGAACCTCGTCTCTATTCTGGACGGCTATTTCCAGCAGGGAGCGCACCATTTGAATGTGAACGTGCTGAACCGCGAGCTGCTGCTGGACGCCATGGACCACCCGGAAAAATACCCTGCGCTCACCATACGGGTATCCGGCTATGCGGTGAACTTCCACCGCCTCAGCCGCGCCCAGCAGGAGGAAGTGGTGCGCCGCACCTTCCACGAGGCCGTGTAACCGGGCCCGCCTCCTGCCCCTGCGGCCATAAAAGCCCCCTTTTCTCCAGCGGCGCCCCATTTGGGCCCGCTGGAAGAAGGGGGCTTTTTCCGGCGGCAGGTGTGTGCGGGCGCGCGCCTTGACAAAATCTTAATGCGGCGGGGCCTTCCGCTTTGCAGGAGAAAATCGTATAATATCCTTTATGGCGGGCCAAAGGTTCGCATGTATGATCTGTGCCGCCCAAGGCGTAGGAGGAGTTCTGTTTGAAAAATTGGAAGGGCAAGGCTGTTGCCGTCACCCTGCTTGTGTTCGTGCTGTATGTACTATTCAACCACATGAACCTGAACCCGATGTACCCGGAGGCGGCTTTTGCGTACTGCGTGCTGTTCACTGTACTGTTCGCTATTTTCACGCTGGACAAGATAGGCCGCTTTGCCGTAAGCCAGGCTGCAAATGGCGCGCCGCATGTCGCCTTTGTGCGTCACCCGAAGTTCAGGCGCTGGCCTATTGTGGTGGTGGCCGTGCTGTGGGGCGCGTTTTTTGCCGTGAGCATCGGCTCTTCCGTGCTTTTTCAGGTGAAGGCATTCCGGGAGCAGATGCCGGAGCTGCAGGAGATGGACTTTGCAGAGGACTTTGACACTGTGGACACCAGCCAGTTGCCCATTGTGGACGAGGATATGGCGAAAAAGCTGGCGGACAAAAAGCTGGGCGAGCGCCCCAGCCTGGGCAGCCAGGTGGTGCTGGGCGAGCCCACACTTCAGCAGGTGGACGGCGAGCTTTTGTGGGCCGTGCCCACCTATCATTCAGGCCTGTTCAAGTGGCTGACCAATATGGACGGCACACCGGGATATGTGACGGTGTCCGCCACAAACCCGCAGGACGTGGAATATGTGGACGGCTACCCCATCAAGTATCAGCCGGGGGCTTACTTGTGGCAGAACCTGCTGTTTTATGCGCGCTTCACGGCCGCGCCCTTCACCGGCCTGACGGATTACAGCTTTGAGCTGGATGACACCGGGAGGCCCTACTGGGTCATCACCACCTACCGTTACCTGCGCGGCTTTTCGCTGCCGGAGGCCACAGGGGCCGTGGTGATGGACTGCGCCACAGGCGAGAGCAATACCTATTCCATTGAGGAGCTGCCCGCCTGGGTAGACCGTGTGCAGCCGGAAGATTTTATCATGACGCAGCTCAACAACAAAGGCGAGTACGTGCACGGCTATTTGAACTTCAGCGATAAGGATAAATACCGCACCTCGCAGGGCGAGGCTATTTTGTACAATGACGGAAGCTGCTATCTGTTCACCGGCCTCACAAGCGTGGGTGCAGACGAGAGTGCCATCGGCTTCGTGATGGTTGACATGGTGACCAAGGAGCCCCGCCTGTACCGCATCAGCGGCGCCACAGAGACGGCGGCGCAGCAGTCTGCGCAGGGCAAGGTGCAGCAGTACGGCTATCAGGCGGCCTTTCCGCTTATTGTGAATATGAACGGCGTGCCCACCTATTTCATGACGCTGAAGGACGCCGAAGGCCTCATCAAGCAATATGCCTATGTCTCGGTAGAGGATTATCAGACTGTGGGTGTGGGCGAAAGCATTGGCGAGGCGCGCCTGAGCTATGAAAAGGCCATTCAGTCCAGCCCGGCCGGGCAGGCTGTGGGCAGCGTGAGCACAGACAAGGCGGTGCTGACGGGCACAGTGCTGCGCATTGGAAGCGAAGATTCCTCGAACGGCACTGCATATTACCTAATTGTGGCTGAACAGCCGCAGATGCTGTTCAGTGTACAGGGCAGCGTCTCTGACGAGCTGGCCCTCACGCGCGAAGGCGACAGGGTGCGTTTGGAGTATTACCCGCGCCAGAGCACCACACAGGAGCTGAGCGTATTTGATAACCTGGAATTTGAGCAGGAAATGCCGCAGGGGTGAGCGGTGCCGCCTGACTGCCGGCGCGCTTTTTCCACATGCACCCTGCGTGCACAGCAAAAAACAGAAAACGCCCCCGCTTTCCATCTGGAAAGCGGGGGCGTTTTTGATTTGTATGCTTTAGCGAAATGACACCCCAGGTCTGCTGGGGAGAGAAAAAAAGCTTTCGCTTCCAGCATCGGGCGAAGCGGGAAGAGATGAACAACTTTACGATTGCCAGAAGGATAATCTTGGACAAACGGCGCCCGTTTACGGGCCGCAGGACAAGTGATGCAGGCGGTGGATTTTTTCAGTGCCTTTTGAGAGGCTTACCGGTACGATGCCCTTTCAGGGCTTACACAGGCCCCCGGCTTTGCCGGGGGGCCTGACTCGGGAGCCGGTGTAGGCGAGGCGCCCCGCAGAAAGATTTCACCCCAGGCACAGGGCAGAGAGGGCCGCTGACAGCAGGCATATGAAAACAGGCAGGCTTCTGTCAGGGCGGCAAACGGGGCCACTTTCTGTGTGTGGGGCGGGGGCCGCAGGCGGAAGCCGCTTCGCGGCCTTTGAAAGAGGCATGCGGGCAACCGCCCTTTCAGGCCCTGCGCAGCCCATGCGTTTTACACGCGGGTTTGAGTCAGCTCTGTACGGCCTTTGCGTGCTGCACACCGTGCTCGGTGGCAAGCAGGGAGAGGCGTATGTCGTGCCCTTCCATGGGCACGCGCGGCACCAGCTGCCAAGAAAAACAGCACAGCACGGCAGTGCCGCCCGGACTCAGCAGGGGCAAAAAGGCGTCGTAATAGCCCTTGCCGTGGCCAAGGCGCCTGCCCGCCGTGTCGGCGGCCACGCAGGGCACAAGGCACAAGCCGAGCTCCTGCGGGGACACAGGAAAAGCCTCTCTGCCGGGCTGCGGAATGCCGAAGGGGCCCGGTACCAGGCTTTCGAGCCCCGTCACAGCGGCCATGTGCATTTGCCGTTCTTTGCTCCCGCACACAGGCAGGCACAAGCGCTTGCCCGCCGCCAGCACAGCATGCAGCAGGGGGCGGGTGTCCGGCTCTGCACCGGCGCCGAAAAAGGCGGCCACGGTGTGTGCGGCGGCAAACTGCGGCATGGCGGCCAGCGCCCGGCACAAGCTGAGGGAGGCTGCGGCATGAACATCTGCGGGCACGGCGGCGCACGCCCGCCGCACCGCACGTCGTAAGGCGGCCTTTTCTTCCGCGGGCGTCATGCGGGCTCCTCTTTGGGCAGCACATCGTTTTCTGAAAAATCTTCCCTGTCCAGTGTCAGGTTCGGGTTATAGAAGGGGTCGTGCACAAGCGCGTCGCCCCAGCGCTCTTTCAGGCGGCGGCGCTCGCCCTCAAAGCGCTCTTTGGCCGGGCCCTTTGTATCCAGCCCGCGGCTTTTCGATTCATAGTGATACAGTTCGGCATAGGGCGTCCACAGCACGCGCCAGCCAGCCCGGCGCACGCGCAGGCAGAAGTCCACATCGTTGAAGGCGACGGTGAAGCCCTCGTCCAGCCCGCCCACTTCGTCGTACACATCGGCGCGGCACAGAAGGCAGGCGGCCGTCACACAGGAAAAATTCTGAACGGTGGCAAGGCGGAACATGTAACCGCCCGATGCGCGCCGGGCGTATTTGTGGCTGTGGCCCGCATAGCCGCCAAGGCCGGTGATGACACCCGCGTGCTGCACGGTATCGTCGGGGTAATACAGCTTGGCGCCCACAATGCCCACGCCCGGCTGGCCGCACAGCTTTACCATCTCTGTGAGCCACGCGGGGGATATCACCTCCACATCGTTGTTCAAAAGCAGCAAAAATTCACCCTTTGCCGCTTTCCGGCCGAAATTGTTGATGGCGGAAAAATTGAACCCGCCCTTGTACCGCACTACGCGGCAGCGGGAATAAGCAGCGTCCTGTGCGATTCTTTCGTAATAGGCAAAGGTCTGCGGCAGGGTGGAATTGTTTTCGATGACGATGACCTCGTATGCGGGGTAATCGGTCTTTTCAAAGATGGAGCGCAGGGCCTTGTCCAAATCCTCTGTGTGGTCCTTATTGGGGATGAGGATAGAGACGAGCGGCGTGCGCGCCAGCGCATAATCCACCTTATAGGTGCTTGGGAACAGCCCGTCCTCCACTTTCCCCTCGGCCCCAATGCGGGCCAGGTGCGCCGAAACGGCGCGCCTGGCCGCTGCAGTGACATAGGGCTTTGCGGCCGTGCCGCCCGAGGTAGAGCCTGCGTGCACCCGCCAGTAATACAGCACCTTGGGCACATGCACCGGCGTACACTGCTCGCTCAGCTTCAGAAACAAATCGTGGTCCTGCGCGCCGTCGCAGGCGCTGTCCAGCCCGCCCGCCGCGCGGAACAGCCCGGCCTTGAACATGGCGAAATGACAGATATAGTTGCAGCAGTTGAGGTAATCGGGCGCGAAATCCGGCTTGAAGTGGCCCGTGACGGGCCGTTCGATGCTGGTTTCAAACAGGGCCTCGTCCGAATACAGAAAGCCTGCGCCCGTCTCGCGGGCGGCCTTCAGCAGCTCATACACCGCGTGCGGGGCCAGCACGTCGTCGTGGTCCAGCAGCGCGAGGTATTCGCCCTCGGCCAATGCCGCGGCGGCATTCGTATTGGCCGAAATGCCTTTGTTTTCTACCCGGCAATAGCGCACCTTTTCTTTCCCGGCAAAAAACTCACCCACATAGGCGTGCGCCGCGTCGGACGCATCGGCCACGCAGAGCTGCCAGTTCGGGCAGGTCTGCCCGGCCACACTGCTCCACATCTGCTCAAGATATGCGCGCGGCGTATTGTACACAGGCACGCAGATAGAGACATGCGGCCAGCTGGAATAATTAAGCGCGCGCTGGCTTTCCAGCACGGCCTTCGGGGGCAGAAACCGCCCTTTTTTGCTTTTCAGCCGCCGCCGGGCAAAGCCCAGCGCGCGCTTTGCCGTGGCGGAAAAGCCGTCCTGCCGCACAAGCGAGCAGAACACGGCACACAATTCGCGCATGCGCTTCAGGCGAAGCCTCATGGTCTGTTCCCCCTTTTTGAAAACAGGGGGCGGCGCGGGCCGCCCCCTGTATGGAAGTTTTTTACGGCTTTGCGCCCGCCGCGCACCGGTGCGGGGCTTATTTGTAGCCGTAGTTTTCGTACAAAAGCGTAAAGTGCGGGTTATAGTAAGGGTCCCCGCCCTCCTGCAGCATGGGCGCATATTTTGTGCAGAAGCGCGCGCGCTCGGCCTCATAGCGCGGCTGGCGCTCGCCGCCCGCCGTGTCCGGCCCGCGGCTTTTGGATTCATAATGCGTGCCCGCGGCAAACGGCGTCATTACGTTCACATAGCCCTGTGCGCGCAGGCGCAGGCAGAAGTCCACATCGTTGTAGGCCACGGCAAAATTGGTTTCATCCAGCCCGCCCAGCGCATCGTACAGGCTTTTTTTCACCATCAGGCAGGCGCCCGTCACGGCAGAGAAGTTCTGCGCTGTGGCGAGGCGGTACATGTCGCCGGCAGAATTGGCCGGGTGGCCCTTGTGGCTGTGCCCCGCCGAGCCGCCGAGGCCGATGATAACGCCCGCGTGCTGCACGGTGCCGTCCGGGTACAGAAGCTTTGCGCCCACGGCGCCCACGTCCGGCCGCTGGGAATAGCTGAGCATTTCGCGGATGGAATCCGGCGAGGTGAACTCCACATCGTTGTTCAGCAAAAGCAGGTGCTGGCCCGTGGCATAGCGGGCGGCCGTGTTGTTGATGGCGGAAAAGTTGAACGGCCCCTGATACTGCACCACGCGCAGCCCCGGCAGCGAGGCGCGCGCCGCTTTGTATAAGGCGAAGGTGGTGCGCTCGGTGGAGTTGTTCTCGATGACGATTACTTCCAGGTTGCGCCAGCCCCCGTATTTGTAAATGGAGGCAAGGCAGCGGCGCAGGTCCTCGGCGTGGTCCTTGTTCGGAATCAGCACCGAAACGCGCGGCTCGCCCGTAACGGCATACCGCGTGCGGTATGCGCCCGGGCAGCCGGGAATGCAGGACACCTCGCCCGCAAGGCCCAGCCGCTGCAGGTGGGCAGCCACGGCAGCGGCGCCGGCCTTCAGGGCGTAGGGCTTGGCTGAGATATCGCCCGCGGTGCTCTGCGCGTGGCCGCGCCAGTAATACAGCACTTTCGGAATGTGGTGGACGCCTTTGGCCGCCTCGCACAGGCGCAGGATGAGGTCGTAGTCCTGCGCGCCGTCAAACTGCGCGTCCTCTTTGCCGCCTGCGCGGCGGAGAAGCTGCGCCGTGAAGGCGCACAGGTGCGTGATATAATTGCACCCGCGCAGGGTGTCGGGGGAGTAGCCGGGCTTGAAATGATATTCCGCAAGGCGCTTCATGGCGCTGTCCAGCACCACCTCGTCGGAGTAAATAAGCTCGGCCCCGCTCTCGCAGGCGGCCTTTGCCACCTCGTACAGGGCGTTGGGGCTCAAAGCGTCGTCATGGTCCAGCAGGGTGATCCATTCTCCCTCGGCCTCGGCCAGCCCCACATTGGTGTTGGCTGCAATGCCCTCGTTTTTCGCAAGGCGCACATAGCGCACGCGCTTGTCATGTATGCGCGCGGCCAGTTTTGCCCCCGCGCCGGATGCATCCGATGCGTCCACCAGCACAAGCTCCCAGTTCTGGTAGCTTTGGGCACGCACGCTGGCCACCATCTCTTTCAAATAGCGCGGCGGCGTGTTGTACAGCGGCACCACCACGCTGATGAGGGGCTGCCGCGGCAGGGCGGCATGCCTCTGCGCGCGCAGCTCTCTGCGCAGGGGCACGTCCGCGCGAAGCTGCCAGGGCTCTTTGCCGAATACAAGGCACAGGCGGTAAAATATCTCGCGCCACAGGGCCTGCCAGCCGCGCGTGCGCAGGCACGCAAAGGCGCGGCGCAGAAGGCTGGCGGCATGCGCGGGGTTTGCCGTGCGCGCAAGGGCCTTGCCTACGGAATCGCGCTCTGCCGGTTTTTGCTGCGCGCTCATGCCCCGGCCTCCGGCCCATGGCCGTTCAGTTCCTTATACGCCGCGCACACGGCGCCGCACGAACCCTGCATGCGCACGCGGCCCTTTTCCAGCCAGGTGACCTTGTTGCACATGCGCTCTATCTGCTCAATGGAATGGCTCACAAGAATAACGGTGGTGCCGCCGCCCATCAGTTCCTGCATGCGCTTTTCACATTTCTGCTGGAATAAAAAGTCGCCTACTGCCAAAATCTCATCGGCAATCAGCACGTCGGGCTTTGTGGTGGTGGCCACAGCGAAAGCAAGGCGGGACACCATGCCGGAGGAATAGTTTTTCAGCGGAATGTCAAGAAAATCGCGCAGCTCGCTGAACTCCACAATCTCGTCGAACTTTTCGCGGATATATTTCGGCGTCATGCCCAGCACCGTGCCGTTCAGAAAGATGTTTTCGCGCGCGGTGAGGTCAAAATCGAACCCGGCGCCCAGCTCGATGAGCGGCGCGATGGTGCCGCGCACCGTCACACTGCCCGCCGAGGGCTTGAACACGCCGGATATTACCTTCAGAAGGGTAGATTTGCCCGAGCCGTTCAACCCTACAAGGCCATAAAAATCGCCGCGCTCCACCGTGAGGGAAACATCCCGCAGAGCATAAAATTCTTCAAACTGCAGCCGCCCCTGCACGGCGGCCAGAAAGTATTCCTTCAGGCTCTCGTGCTTTTCCTTGGCCATGTTGAAGCGCATGGAGACATTGTTCACTTCTATCATGCTCATGTTCTGCGCCCCCTTAAATATGCAGCACGAACTTATCCTGCTGTTTGCGGAACACCAGCAGGCCGAATACCAGCGTGATGACGGCGCAGGCACCGCAGATCCACAGCATGTTCCAGCTCAGCATCTCGCCGTCCAGCACGGCGGTACGGAAAGCGGTGATATACCAGTACAGCGGGTTGAATTTGATAAAACGCGACATGTTGATGGAAAAACCGTATACAACAAGGGAACCCATCTGGGAAGGGTCGTAAAAAATGGCGGAAAAATACATCAGCATGGTGGTGAACACGCTCCACAAATGCATGATGTCGCGGAAAAATACCGTCAGCGTGGCCAGCACAAGGCCCACGCCCAGGCTGAACAGAAACAGCGTCAAAAGCGGGTACAGCGCCAGCAGCACGGTGGGATGCAGCGGCGCGCCGGTGAAAATCATTACAATAATCAGCGCCACAAAGCTGAACACGCAGTTTACAAGCGCGAAGCATACCTTCTCCAGCGGGAAAATGTATTTGGGAATATACACCTTTTTGATAAGCGGCGCCGCGCCCAGCATGCTGGACATTGCGCTTGAGGTGGCATCGTTAAAAAAGGTGAACAGAAGCTGGCCGATGATGAGGTACACCGGAAAGTTTGTGATGCCCTGCCCGCGCATGGCGGCAAACAGGGTGGAGAACACTGCCACCATCACAATATTCATCAAAAGGGGGTTCAGAACGCTCCATAATACGCCCAGCACGCTGCGGCGGTATTTCAGCTTGAAATCCCGCCCGATCAGGTTCTGCAAAAGGTAGCGGTAGCGCCAGAAATCCTTACAGTAAGCCTTGAACATCGCCATGCCGCTCACCACTTTTCAAAAAAGGAAAAATCCTGTGCGGCAAAACCGGGGTGAAGCTTATCCTTTGCACTGAGCTTTACTTCGCACCCGGTACCGGGCCAGACGATGCCGATATCCGCATCATTCCATGCCACGCCGCCCTCGTCGTCCGGGGCGTAAAAATCGGTGCACTTATAAGTGAATTCGGCCTCGTCGCTCAGCACAAGAAAGCCGTGTGCGAACCCCTGGGGAATGTAAAACTGGCGTTTGTTCGCGGCCGAGAGGCGCACGCCTGCCCATTTGCCGAACGTGGGGGAATGGGGGCGGCAATCCACCGCCACATCGAACACTTCGCCCGATACCACGCGCACCAGCTTGCCTTGGGGATGGTGCTTTTGAAAGTGCAGCCCGCGCAGCACACCCCGCGTGCTTTTAGATTGATTGTCCTGCACAAAGGGGCCGTGTATACCCGCGGCGGCAAATTCCTTTTCCGAGTAAGTTTCCATAAAATAACCGCGCTCGTCGCCGAACACGGTGGGTTCGATGATGACAACGCCCTCCACATCCGTGGGGATAAAGGTGAATTTTCCCATTCTGCCGTTCCTTTCGCAGCCTGCGTGCACCTGCCGCAGGCCAAAATACTGATATCTATAAAAAGATAGCACAAAACGGCTTCTGGCGCAAGGCGCGCGGGCAAATTGAACGGCCGAAATACAGCAAAAACGCCCCGGGCGCCCGCTGCGGCCCGGGGCGGGCACCCCGCGCGCGGCGGCGCACAGCGAAAACAGCCCTGCGGGCGCGGCTGCACGCTGCTGTGCCTCCGTGCCCGCAGGGCTGCCGGCCTTTATGGGCGCTTTCTGCCGCCGGGCTCTCAGCCAAACAGCTTTGCGGGGTCGATATACCGGCCGCCCTGCATACATTCCACATGCAGGTGCGCGCCCGCGGCGGCCTCTGCCGGCACCTCGCCAGCTACGCCGATGCTGTCGCCCTGAACGAGCGTATCGCCCTCTTTTACAAACACCTCGTCCAGCCCGCAGAAGCGCAGGGTGACATCGCCGCTCTGCACCTCTACCACGCCGCCCCACAGGGCGTCGTCCGTCTGGGCAAGCTTCACCTCGCCCGCGCTGGGCGAGAATACGGCGCCGCCGAATTTGCTCACAACGTCTATGCCGTTGTGCGTGCGCCAGTCGCCCATGGTCTCGTTGTAAACCAGTTCGTCACCGGTGAAGCTCTGCGTCACTTCACCTTCCACAGGCCAGACGTACGACGGACTGGGCGATGCCGGCGCACTGGCAGCATCGCTTGGCGCGGCGGACGAAGCCTGCGAAGAGGCCTGCGAGGATGCCCCACTTTGCGATGCAGATGAAGAGGATGAGGAGACGGGAACGTCCTCCTGCTTTTTCTCTGCCTGCTGTGCCGACTGTGTATCCCATGGCGTTGTCTCCTCCCCGTCGATGCGGCTTTGTGCATCGCCTGTGCCAAAATGCGTCATCATGCTGTTTACGGCAAAAAAGCTGGCTGTTGCCGCGCCCGCTATCACCAGCGTCAGCGCGAGGTAGAAGCCTTTTCCCCGCCAAAAGCCAGAAAATCCTTTTTTCATTTTTTTCCTCCTTGGCCGGGTGCCCCGGCGCGTTGATGGTGATAGTTTGCGCCGTGCCCGCGCGGTTTATTCATGTCCGGGCACGCGCACACGGGCGCTTGCCTTTTGCGGCCAAAGGAAGTAAAATAGATAATATTGATTGGATAC